>Ga0065711_1001072_pt1 | contig 48905 bp, 33 predicted proteins | sample Hoacrofraction12_FD_59098 | JGI IMG/M metagenome (GOLD analysis project Ga0065711, IMG submission 59098) | Hoatzin crop microbial communities from Cojedes, Venezuela - Epithelial fraction 12 v2 (version 2) | ecosystem: Host-associated > Birds > Digestive system > Esophagus > Crop | place... | reverse complement strand
ACCTCCCTGGGCAGCCTGTTCCAGTGCTCCGTCACCCTCAGAGGGAAGAAATTCTTCCTCATGTTCAGACGGAACTTCCTGTGCTTCAGTTTGTGCCCATTGCTCCTTGTCCTGTCACTGGGCGCCACTGAAAAGAGCTTGGCCCCATCCTCCTGGCACCCACCCTTCAGATATTTGTAAGTATATATTAGGTCCCCTCGCAGCCTTCTCTTCTTCAGGCTGAAAGAGAAGCTGAGCATATGGGTGCTAGGTGATAATTCCACAAAGCTAGCACACTGCTTAGCAGAGTCATGATGACTATATACTCTTACAAAACCAAAGAAATTACTCATTACATTCTGATCAGTTTGTCATGTTATACACTCAAAGGCATATTCCTTCTTTATTTAACTACGCACGCTCGCAAGCTGGGGGTGTGAAGTCTTTCTGGTTCTGGATTGAATTGGTGGTCGCGATCTCCCCCTGCCGCCTTTACCTTTTTCCTAGTTCCCCTAGATTTTGCTAACTTCATGCTTCTTCAGCATTCGTCCAGCTTGCAGCACCTTCTGAGAGGTCTGTTATCTCCTCTTCAAGGGCATAGTCATTAGTAAGGCATACATTGTCTGTACAAAGTAGTCAGGCCTGAATTAAATGGTTTGACTATGACCTAAGTCTTTCTGGCTGATATCACTGTGGCAAGCTTTTAGGCAACCCTCTGCCCTCCGTCCATGTCGACAACCTCTCTTGTGCTTCATGTACTGTGGGACTCAGGTGAGAGCGACCCATGCTTCATGTCCAAGACCGGACAGATTTGTGCCACTAACATTGGAGCAGAGCTCAGACCTCCAGTCCTTCAGCTTTAACAGCTCTTGAGTCTTGCTCCTCTCCCCAGGGACGCAGCGTTCCCTAACAAAGATTTCTCCATAGCCTACAACAGTCAAGCTGTTTGGGAACCAGTTGCAGCATCCAAACCTATCAGCTCAGGTATTACCTGTCAAATGCATCCACAAGCCATCTCTCAGGTATCATCAGCCAGCTGAACCTGGGAAGACAGAGATAACCTCCACGAACCTACAGACACAGACAAAGCGCCACAATTGGCATGGGATACGCTCCCTATTAGCCCATGTTCTTGTTATCACAATTAACTAATTCTTAGGGAATGATCAATTAATAGTTAAGTACAATGTAGGGAAAAATACTTAATTTTTTTTTGAGGAACCATTTTACATAGAGCTACATAGGAGAGAAAAAGAAATGTTTCACTTTGAGCAGATAACAGAGATCAGACTCCTTGTAGTACAGGCCTTCAAGCAAAGAGAGTTTGCAGAGTCGTGGTGAAGAAAGCCAGGGGCAAAGTCTACCTGTGAACCTGGATGGCTCAACATTGTTTATGCTTAGCAGCTTTGACAGCCAAAATTGTGCAGGGAAATGGGAATACTAGAATCATGGATTCCTCAGTTCCAGTGATCTGATACGTACTTGCAGCTGCAGTTTAAATAAGGGAAAATATATTTTTTTGGTCTGCAAATTGAAAGCAAAAGAAGGAAGGAGGAGTTAAACATGTCCAGCTCCTTCTTGTTCAGAGTTTAGAGTAGGGAAATTTGTAATGGTGTTATGTGGACGTTACAAGGCAGACCACACAGAGAAAGAAACCTTGCCCTGTCAGAAACAGCATCCGCCTCCCCATTACGCCTTTGAAAGGAAATTTGATTCGGAGTTGCCAAAGAGGATCAATACTGGCACTAATGTTGGCAGTCAATGAATGTACCACATATTTGCAATGCCTGCCATAAAGAGAAATCTCTGCAGTCTGGAGCGCTTGGTAAAATCTCTCCTGTCCCTCCGCCTCTCAGGTGCATAGCTGCAAGGGAATGACTTCACCTGTCATGAAGTGCTCTAGCGAAGTCAGCCTTAAAACATGATGATCTGTCTGAGATGCACTGGATGGATTGTGTTGCACCTGGGGTGGGGAAAATAATCAGAAGAAAAATGAGCAAAAGGAGGATGATACAGACCTACCTATCAGGGAGTTATAATGAATGTCTTTGGTTTGGGTACACTAGTGCAGAGGAGAAACTTTCTGTGTTCACCCAGGTTGCTGTTTCTGTAAGGGTGGTTGTACCTTATGCTCAGTAGCTGTGTTCTATAGATCATCTATGATGCTTCATTTTCAGTTCAAAATAAACATAAATTAGAAGGAAAAGATGGAGAGGGACAGAGAGTGAGAGCATGCAGCAGAAATGAAGCTGATGCAATCATTTCCCATTCTAAAACAGAGCAAGTAAGATGAGGATGCGGCTGGTTTAGTGATCACTGTAATCAGCACAATTTACTGCTTACAGATGACTAATCTTTCAGTTCTAGGGAGGTAAATTGAGACTTATATATTTCAGCTTTATCCTAGCACTACAGGTAATGTAAGACAAATGGTCTGTGAATTCCTAATACCAAAGAGATTTGTAGATTATGAAAGAGCACAGAACGTAGAGGGGTAAAGTTACGGAAATACAGAGTTGGATTCAGATGAAATTTTAAACAAGCCTTGAGGTGAGTTTTCTTTCATTTTAATTATTCCTCAGCTCCATTTAGGCCCATCTGTATTTTAATCAAAAGTGATCGTAATGGTTTCATGGGTAAATGGAAAATGGATCTTGATAGATGCTCATTATGCCTTATTTTGTTAACAGCTGAAGAACCAATGAGAGGAATGAACTTAATACATCAAGAAATGAGGTACTAGAAAGAGGAATGAAGACCAAGATAAAAGATTAAATTAAAGGAACTAAAGCTGTGCCAGACACCCTAATTAAAACATATAGAAGAACAATGGAGCAAGGGACACACGAGTATCAACAGAAGTGATAAATAGCACAGAGGAGGAGGAGAGCATGGGAAGTTCTGAAGATATCCTAGGAAAAGAGAGGTAAGACAAGACATAAAGATGAGATGCCTGGATGGAGTGTATTTCTCCCGTTCAACAAGAACAAGGATGCAGGGAGCAGAAAGACGTGGGGCAGAGTACAAGCTCCAGGAGTGTGACCCCAAGAGCAAAAGGGTAGATGGCAGCTTTCAAGTCAGAATGAGGCAGGTTGGAGGCAGGTCCATGCGCTGGCAGCAGCTTGCAAATTCCTCTGACTAAAATGATACAGCACTGCTATTTTGCTCTCACTCCACACTGACATTACAACCCTCTGACTAGGAGGGATTATAAGGTTTGTCCTAGTGAAAGGAAGATATTCAGCTCTGTGCAGAGTAGAAGCACTTCAGAGAAAAGTACACCAATGCATTTTTTTACACTTTTCCTGAAAAAAAGTCATGCTGTCTGAACGCCAAACAGAACTCTGCTAACATATAACAGGAGTATCTCTTTGAGAAACCTGAGCTTCCCTGCTGGGCACTAATGGCCCCAGTCATTGTGCATCTATACTGGTCTTCTAGGTGGCCCTTGCACAAGGTTGTGTCCAGGGAAATCACCAATGTATGTTGTTATTTACAGTCTCTACCTCACTAAGCCAAAGTAGAGACTTAACCAAAGACACTTCTTAGCAGAGGTGAGATTACAATAAAAGGGAACCCCAGCTCCAGCCCTTGCCAGGTGCTTTCTGGCACGGCTTGCTGGCAACAGATGGTTGGCTGGGCTTTGCCACCAGGGAGCCACAGAGGCACAGAAAACATAGTGGTTCTGAGCTCAAACGCTCCCTTACAAAAAGAGAAGGCATCATGTACAGCGATGACCACAGTGGGAAGGACATGACACTAGCAGCCTTCCAGAAAGATGAAGTCCAGCCAGGGCATTCACGCTCCTTGAAAGCAGATCAAAGGCCACGGCCCACAGTCAGAGAAGGGCGGTGTCGCCGGGTATTAGACCATGCAATGTTGTATGACAACGGAGAAGAACCAGCCCAGCTGCTGGCACCTCACAGGAAGCAAGCAACAGCCTGAAAGGGAGCATCAAAATAGTAGGGTGGGAGCATGACTGGTCCACAGACGAGGTCAGCAGTATGGGGACAGGAATGGGGTAGCAGAAAATGGGCTGTCACGCCTTTGTCTTACAGCTGTTGTCCTTATCATGAGATACTGAGGGAAAATGGGCAAGAAGTTACAGAGGAAATCAAGTTGAATGGGTGATCTGTATCAGTCCATGCTGAACTTCCAGTTTTATGGGACGCACTTCAGGAGTAGCAACAAAATCCACAGAAGAGAAGGGGTGCAGAGAAGCGGTGAAAATGGTGCATTTACAGGTGAGACAAATTAAAACAATGAAGTAGAAAAGAAAAATGTTGCTAAGTGATGTTTAATGACCCCACCTTTTGAGTTGAAGAGGCAATAGAGTCTACAAGCAGCTGGTAAATAAATAAACTTGAATTATTAACACATCTTTATCACAGGATGGCTCAACAAAGCCCTTTTTCTTCCACTCCCATCTTTTCTCACGTCTTAAGCATGCCACTGAATTCTGTCCCCCAGGAAAAATAATTAGGTTGCACATGCCTGAATTTTAGCTGTTGTTAGCACTGATGTCGCTGAAGTCAAAGGAGTTATTCCAGCAAAGCATTCAATTCTTGATGCTGAGCAGCTTCCTTCCTACACTGGTTCTCTTCTGTTTTCACATGAGGTGCTTGAAATATCACAGTTTTAAAACAAAGCCATTAGTATATTAGTACCTTTACAGTGATAAATGTTTACATTTTTCTCTTTCTTGAGGAAGGCTTTGCAGCCATGAATTTTTCATGCCAAAGTCAATATAGTCACCCATGGATTACATTACACTGTTGACAGAAAGAAGTAGATTAAAGGAAAACTATTTTTAGATTTTTAAAAAGAAAGTTACCTTAAAAAGCGTGGTGAAGCTGAGGGATGGAGTGATGGCACGCCATCACAGGCAATTCTGCACACAGTGGGTGACTGAGATAACCACTGTTACTATTTATTTTATTTATCTACACTGAGCATTTTGACTTTTAAGAAATTCATGAGGAGAGCAGTGGCAGTACCGTTGTCATTGGTGGATGGCACACATCACAGCCATATCAGTCTGCTGGTAGGATCTCCTCTGGTTTCAGACTCAGCAGGGTGGCCCACGGAGTTTGGGGAGCTGAAGGCTGGGGCAGAAAAGGGACCTTCCTTGGTATCGTCCTGGTTTCAAGACTGTGAAAGACCCCTGTTTTGCTAAGGGTGGAAACTCAGGGCTCAGAGCAGGTCCACAAGGAAACTCTCTAAGCCTTGCTCCATATCAGCTGTGCTTAACTCAAATGAGCAGAGTGAAGCCTAGTCAACAGCGGAGCAGACCTAATGGTGATAATATATGGTAAAGAACATGCGGTCCTTAGTTTGTGGCTTATGTTTGGAAGAGCAACTGAAGAAGCAGCATCCCACAACCTGCCTGTGAACAGGAACAGCATGAATTTCCCCTTCTCAGCCATACATTATTCTTACAAAGACAGCTTGCCTGAAGTTTGGGAAAGGTTGGCACAGTAACCCCTTTTTGCTTGTTGTCCAACATAGACCAGTTTGTAAGTAAAAATTTAGGATATGCACATATGTCACTTCTAGGCCCTCTTTTTCCTCTTCCGCCATCATCTTATCTCTTCAAACCACACACCTCTTCTCATGACATGCCTGTCCAGCACTTCCCGTTTTTCAAACCTGCTGCACCCTGACCTCGTGCCTTGGTCCTTCACCATATCATGAGAATGTAGTTCCTACCGGGTTCCTGTAGGCTTATTGGTAAAAGAACCATGCGTTATTTGGACACAGAACACAAAAACTCAACCAAATAATTGGTGCCAATTTCCCCCCCTTGACGCTGTTTCACAGGGCTTGAAGGAATTCAGCAGGACCTAGGTATTCAGATACAGTCCATGTCTTTTCTCTGTGATAGGCAGAGACTTCCAACTGTTCACAAATGTGCTTGAAAATTAATCCATTGCTTTAAATTTGAGTAAATATGATGTATTTTTAGCCTTGCTGGAACCTAACATCACTGCTTGCAGACGGAAGGTGCTGTTGTGTTCCTGTATTTTTTTCCTACAGAATTAATTACAGCATTAAATAGAATTTGACTCTCCTCTGGCACCTGATTTGCATCTATAAGCCAGCAACCCGACATGATAACCCAAATGAAGGGACAAAAGCCCAACTACAGCTTGAGTCGACAAACAGAAACCTGCATTTTTGAAACCGTGTATCAGAGACAACAGCATTGTGCTCCCTTTGGCAAAGGAAACCATCCTGAGGAAGAATTTATCTAGTGACTGACAGGCAGCAGTGGGCTATGAGCCTAGAAGATAGTATTTTGGCTGCATCATTTCTTCTCAGAATCTCTCTCTTGAACAGCTCTGTGCTGCACACCACTTACCAAAGTAACTAGTAATGAGGTCGCATTTTGATCTTATTTACACTTTGTAGAGGTTTTCCCTGTACATAAACCTACTTTTATAGATGACAAAAGGTGAGTAGTCTCTGATCATTCAGCTAAGAGGGTTTGCTTTTAATATGGAGCCATTCTGTGGTGCTCACACCCTGTCAGTTCAGGACCCAAACCTGACTCTATATCTGGTTGCCCTGGAATATTTGTGCTTTAAACATCACCTCACCTTTTTGTTTGTAAACCTACAGTACAGCAGAGCTTTCATTTGTAACCCCAGGTGGGAAACTGATGCTCGCCCTGACAGCAGAGGTGGATATCTTCACACCTGCTCATTTAAAAACATTTTTATCAGATGTCCAGATGTTACTACTTATCACGCTTGTGTCACAAAGACCCAGGAGGAAGGAACCAGACAGGGAAGGGAACCCAGTCCAGGACTTCTGACAACAAAGCATGCACCCTTGCCTTGCTGACCTTGCCCTTAATGAGAAACAAGGCTGGGCACTGCTGTTCTGATGCAAGGCACTAATGACAGATGGACATGACATTCTCTTTGCTGATAAATGGTTTTGATGAGGAAATGGCAACTGTGCATTAAAAAAAGTTTCTAAATTATAAAAGTCTGCCAAGTTTCTAACAAAAATATTACAGACATTCAAAGAAAACAGAGAAATGGGAGTAACAGATATTTCTTGATCGACACATTACCTAGATCTAGCCTGATGAGAAAGCCACAGCCAGCATAGCTACACTAAAATCTGGGCATGGGTTACACACCTGCCCAACCATGCTTTCATTTCCCTCTGCAAGGTGAGGCCTGAGCAGAGTATATGGGTGGCTGTACTCTGTCGTATGACCTAAAAGCAATTTGTCTGAGGGTGCCAGAAGGAACTGTCTCTTTTCTTTCTTTCAAAGAGCTAAATTACTAGTGCTATGTTAATAAAATCCACTAAGGTTATCTGAACAAATCTTTCTGTAATTTCATAAATTGCTTACCAAATGTGTGAACTTATCTGTGCTATTCCTTAGTTAAAACACATAACAACTGACCAATATGCAGGCAAGTAACACTGCTGGTTAACGTAGTTTAAATCCAAAGGGCATATGGGTAAAGGAGAAGTCATCTGAGGAACAAAGTCATTGGAACAAAAGATGCCCATCAGCTGTCGTGAATTTATGAGGGTGTGGGAGTGGATTAGGAGAGGGATTTAGCCCCTTCTGAACATCTTCCATTAGCAGAATGTAAAGCCTCTCTAAGTGGGCACCACAGCAGAATCTAAATAGCCTGATCTGAAAGCACTGCTTCCTCTTAGCTGTCACCATTTCCTCCAGCTTTACCTTGGCAGCAAGTCGGCAGCGAGCACATCCCGACAGCCATCACCGAACACAGCTCGGGGGATGGGGGTGTGTGTGAGTATTTATCATAAGTCTTCTTCCGTCTGCTCCAGCTGAACTGTAATTTTAGGACAGGGAGTAGAGGAAGAGGAACATTTGACAACATGTAGGTTGCCAGTGTTCTGGGACTACTGTTTCCCCTGCTGGGTCACAGCATGTTGTTGTTTCTTTGTGCTTCTTCCAGGTGTGTCTCAAGAAGAGCTGTTCCAACATAGAACAACTTGACCTGTAGGCTGTGGCATGTAGTGCCCCAGTTTCTGGGTTGGATTCAGCAAGAAAAGATCTACATGGAGCCTCGGCCCATAGGATTCACAATAAGGAAGAGAAAAGGGTAGTCAGATAGTCTTCACTTCTTGCTTGGTCTCTTTCCTCTTCCCTCCACTCCCCAACTGATAGAAAACTCCAGGCTGGGATGGCGGATCACAGAAAATATAAGCGTTGGACAGAGAGCGCCCCACTGGGACAATGTTTCATGTGCCTGGTCTGAGCACCAGCCTCTCCTCACAGGACAGAGCATTATCTCAAAGGTGAACTCAGGCACAGCAGCATGCATGGGAGAGCTCGCTGTCTTCCACTGATGAAAGGGAAACCCTGCCTTTTAAGTACTCTCATCCAGAACAGTGTCAAAACCTCTTGGAGATGTCATCATCCCCATGTATACAGAGGTACTGTGGAACAGCAGGTTCAGTGATTTTCCAGATCCCACTTCAAGATGATGTGAATGAGCCAAGGGAGCCATGTCTGGGTATGCAGCGTAACGTGGTACACTCAGTGCACAACTAGACAGCTGATTTCCTGAGGAAGGTCACTAAATTGTCCAGAATGGAATGATAAGAAAGAAGATATTTTAACAGCTGGCAAGGGGCAGATAGGAAGGCAGACCCCTTGGTGCCATACAGCAATGCCTAAGTGACAAGATGGTTCTTGGTTGGCATTAAAAAGAGCAATATGCTCTGAGACAGGCTCACACCTCTCCTACACCTTTCTGCAGCCAAGAAACTGCCTCACAAAATTATTATTGTACACCTGCATAGAAGTGATTTGGGATATTATTAAGAGGCTGACTTAATCATCAGGATTTAGGGCATGGCTAGGATTTCTCCAAGGTGAGAAGTCAGCGTGTACCAATTAGAAAGAATCATGTGCAGCACCAGCTTGATTTAAAAATCATCTTGAATGAATCAGAAAGCAGACGTGCATTTAGTTGATAACAGCAAGGAAATTCAGTCTCTAAGACTTCAGCCAGGGAGGCGAGGTGGAGGAGAAACAGAATTAACTGGCAGCAACACCTTGTGGCAAATCTCTAGGGCAAAACCACTTTTTTGAAAAAGCAAATTCAGTTGCCAAGAATGGAAAGTAAAGTCTGGGGGAACCCCATGTGGGACCTGAAGTCTCCTATAATCCAGTGTACATTTTGTTACACTACGTTTACATACATACAAGGGTGGGAGAATGATGTCCCCAGAACACACACACGTATGGAGAGGGAGCTCTCCAGAAACCTTATGAAGGAGAAAGAGGATGAAGATGGGTGGAGGGAACCAGAGGGTTGGCTGAGGCTTCCAGCAAGCAACAAGAGCAGGGCTGTGCAATTAGGGAGGGACAAGCTGGGACCCAAGGGTGACCCAAGCACAGTCATTGCCATCAACCCAATGGGCTGCAGTCACACTGTCCCCTAGCAGAGTAGGCAGGTGACAGTGACATTTCTCCAATCATCTGGTGACTGTCAGATAGGCGATGGCACTGAATCAGTTTCAGGGCTCATCCTGGAAGCAGGAAACAGGGTCAAAAACAGGACTAGGGACAAAGCTACCTACAGCCTACCTGTAATGCAGGGCCAAGGTTCATCCAGAAGACAGGACTGGAGGCAACATTACCTACAATGAAAGGTCCAAGGTTCATCCAGGAAACTTGATCAGAATAGCAAAGGACAGGGCTGGGCACAAGCACACCTATGTCGTAGCTCAGGCCAGGACATGGTTCCTGGATGTGAGCTTAAATTGGTCTTCTGGGGCCGTGGACAGTAGGTGTGGGTGGAAGTCCCTGGTGAGACTGATTGGGGTCATTAAGGTCCATTGGAGTCATAGCAGTAGGAGACTCCCTGCTGCAGGGGATGGAATTCCCCATCTGCTGTCCTGACCTGCTGTCTAGAGAGTTTTGCTGTTTGCTGGGGGCTCAGATCCAGGATGTCATGGAGAGACTGCTGAGGCTTATCCACAACTCAGAGAAAGACTAGAGAAAATGTAGCATCCACTGCTGAATGGGACAGGTCCTGGTGACAAAGAATGTGGAAAAGGTCAGGGTACTCAATATCTTCTTCAGGTTGGCCTTTGCTGGTAAGATTTCGCTTCAGGAAACCCAGGCCCCTGAGACCAGAGGGAACGACTAGAGTGAGGAATACTTACTCTCACTGGAGGAAGACCAGGTTGGGAAGCATAAAAAGAACCAGAGATACACAAGTCTTTGGGACCTGACAGTTTGCACCCATGAGTCCTCAGGGAGCTTGCTGATGTCATTGTGAGGCCACTCTTTATTATCTTTGAAGGGTCATGGTGATGAGGAGGAGTTCCTGAAGACTGGAAGACAGTAACTGTCACTCCCATCTGCAAGAAGAGCAAGAAGTATACCCTGGGAAACTACAGGCTAGTCAGCCTCACTTACAACCCCTGGGAAGGTGATGACCAAATCCCTCTGAGAATCATGTCCAAAAACCTGAAGGACAAGAAGGTGATCTGAAGTAGTCATCACGGTTTTATGAAGAGCACATCATGCTCAGCTAACCTGACAGCCTTCTACAATGACATAACTTGAGGGGAGAGCACTGTATACTGTCATCTTATCTTTAGCAAAGCTTCTGATGTTACCTCCTACAACACCCTCATTGATACATTGATGAAGCATGACAGGCTAGATAAGTGGACAGTGAGTTGGACTGAAAACTGGTTGATTTACTCAACAGGTTGTGATCAGTAGCACAAAGTCCAGCTGGAAGCCAGTCACTAGTAGTATACCGCAGAGATCGACAGCAGGGCCAGCACTGTTCAATATCTCTGTTAATGACCCAGATGACCAGACTGAGTACACCCTCAGCAAATTTGCAGATGACACATAATTGGGAGGAGTAGTTAATGCACCAGATGGGAGTACTGCCATTCAGAAGGATCTTGACAGGCTAGAGAAATGAGCTGACAGGAATCTCGCAATGTTCAACAAAGGGAAATGCAAAGCCCTGCACCTGAGGAGGAATAACCCCATGCACCAGTATAGACCATGCTCCAACCAGCTGGTAAGTAGCTCTTCAGAGAAGGAGCTTGGGGTCTTAGTGGACAACAAACTGACCATGAACCAGCAATGCACCTTCACAACAAAGGTGGCCAACAGCATCCCAGGATGCATTAGAAAGAGCACTAATAGCAGGTCAAATGAGGTGAACCTTCTCCTCTCTTCAGCACTGGTGAGACGAACTTGGAGTGCTGGATCCGGGTCTGGGTTCCCTGCTACGAAGAATATGTGGACATACTGGAGTGGATCAAGCAAATGGCCACAAAAATGGTAAAGGGCTCCAAGATTCTGACATAGAAGGGAAAGCTGAGAGAACTGGGGCTGTTCAGCATGGAGAAGAGGTGGCTCAGGGATATCTTATCACTGTGTGTAAGTACCTGATGAGAGTCATTAAAGGAGATGGAGCCAGGCTCTTAGTGGTGCCTGGTGACAGTACAAGAATCAATAAGCACAAGATGAAATCCAGAAAAACCAACTTAAGCATAAGGAAAAAAAATAATGCTGTAAAGCTGGTCAAACAATGGGAAAAGCTGCCCAGAGACGTTGTGGAGTCTTTGTCCTTGAAGATATTAAAAATCTGACTGGACACAGTCTTGAGCAACCTGCTAATAGTACTGATCCTGAGCAACCTGCTCTAGCAGATACTGCTTTGGACTAGACAGTCTCTAGGAGCTTCTTCCATCCTCAACTGTGTTGTTCCTGTATCCTCAGGCCCCTGACACAGGCAAAGCTGACCCTGCCCTGCAAAGAGGAGAGAGGCTTAAGGGAAAAAAAAAATGCTTGTTTTCTACAGCATCCTTCCAAGTGGCACTCCCAGCTGAGTTATTACACTGGTGGCCTAATTAAACCACATCCTTTCCATCTTGTTTTTCTTCCTCCATGGTTATAAAAGACAATGCTCTCATCTGAGTAGCACCATTCCTATTCTAAATCTGCTCCTAAATCCCTTCCAATGCTACATATAATACTCCCTGTTGCCAGAGGTGGCTACACGAAAATGGGATTTTGAATAGCAGACATTTCCTAGGCTTCTCACCTCCCTAGTAGTTGTCCTGCATCTCTAAGGGCATCTCTCTATCCATTATTTACAACCATGCAGGCTCAGAGGTGTCCAGTGGAGATCATGTTTCCAATGAATCAGTGTTTTCCCAAAACATTCAATGGCAGATTATGAGGCTTCAAAGATAGGATCACAGTCAGGTGAGAGTTTTAGGGCTCACCTTTCAAAGCAGGTATGCCAACCTTGCAAGAACAAAATGCATGCCTGGAAGGGCCCCATTCATGTGAGGCTGGATCCTCGCTCGCCATGCGTCCATGTGACTGCCCTGAAGGCAACAGATCTGCAATGACACACAGGGATCTGCTTATTTGCCCATGTAATTTGTGTTTCAGTGTTAATGACTGCACCAGCTTTTACAGATGTCAGTTCTACCTGCAAGCTGAAGGATAAGATGGTGATCCTTGTAAACATAGCTTCAGACATTACCAACAGCACAAAACCAAAATAACTGAAGAATGGTGCAAAACATAGTAACAAGTTAAAAGGACCTTCTCCCAAAGGGAGCAGGAGGAAGCCCAGACTTGGCTGTCAATTTGTCCCAAAACACCAGATGCTCTTTCAGGACACGGCACCCTTTTCATCACACCACAGGGCAGTTGTGGTCCATAGGAAAACAGTAATAGAAAATGCACAAAGCAGCAATTTCTCATCTGTGGGAGCGCAGTGACACTGTGTCAGGTCACAGCCCTGCCTCTGGAGAAGCTGTGCTGAACTTCACTGCAAAGTTTCATGGAGGATGGTTTTTTCCTTGACTTTTTCTAGGTGGAAGTGACAAGGCTTCCTGGTGCATGACAACATTTCCTCTGCATGCGTGTAGGCAGTATCCTCTTTCTGTGAGCAGAGTACTTAAGTAGCATTTGTCCACAAACGTGAAAGCTCCAGGAGCCTTTTGCTTTGCAAGCATTGTTTCTTCAGTTCATTATCTATTCATAGTTCTTTCCTTTGATCGATGTTTGTATTCAACCTTGCATTTCTTAATTTGTAGGTCAGTCTGCATTTACCATGGTTAATTTATTAGGGCAGATTCTTCTTCTCAGTCAGCCTGTTGGGGAAGGAAAGTGTATTTAGGAGCTGTAAATCATTCCAAACAGATCTCATCTGGTAACCTTAGTAACAGAGTTATATGCTGGAACAAGCAATACTTTTATGATGATTTTTTTTTAGTGTGAATAATAGGAAAAAATTATAAAACAACACATTTGGGGATGGACTTGCCAATAAAATTTGCTATGATGTTTGAAAGAAAAATTCTAGCCAATCCTCTTCCAGAACCTCTGTAAATTTTCCCTGAGAGAAGCTTTTCTCCTGTGTACACAGTGAGCTAATTCCTCTATCACTGGATCTTGTAATGCAGAATCCAAGTATATTTTATAGAACCTTGAATCACAAGCTTCGTTAAAGAGTAATGCATGCTGCTTTGATCAGAAGGATCACATGGATTGTCACTTCCACCAAATATCACTTTCTATGATAAAGAAGAGGCGAATGCTTTAAAAGACAACAGAAAGCTTCCTTCTATAATAAGATAATCCTGAAGGTCTGCATCCATCTCTGCATGGCACTGCATCTAAAACTGCCATTAGAAAAATCCTCGTCTGACCAGGAGGCATGTAACTCCAGAGACTGCTAACTGCAGAGGTGTGATTTCTTCCTCACTTGAGTGTCTCAGGTGCCTAGAGTTGGTTTTTTTTGAGATACTCCTTCCTTGAGCTTAACGCCTATGTTCTATGCCAAAGTAGGGTCCCTGTGGAGAAACTAGGCCTTCAGCTATGATCCACAAGATGGCTGACCTGAGAAGTGGTTTCAGAACATGCTTAACTCATGCTGCATTGTCCTGGGTTCAGCTGGGATGGAGTTAATTTTCACAAGAAGCTGATTGGGCTGACCCAAACAGCCAATCAAATGGGATATTCTATACCATGTGATGCCATGCTCAGTATTTAAGTGAGGAGCTGGCTGAAGGAGAGGCTTTTGCTAGTCAGGAGCAAGCTGAGCATTGGGTGGTGAGAACACTGCATGTTGTATATGCTTTTTATCGGTATTATAGTTTTCGTCTCCCTTTGCCATTCTGTTAAACTGTTCTCCTCCCAACCCACAAGTTTTTGCCTTTTTTCCTTCTGGTTCTCCTCCCCATCTCACCAGGGAGGGGGAAGGAGTGAGAGAGTAACTGCGTGGTTCTTTGTTGCAAATCGAAGCAAAACCACAACATGCATGCTCAGACATCACTCTCTCTTCAAACCTAGTGATGAGAGGAAAATGAGGACTTCTCTTACCACAGTCAGGTGTCCAGAGCTCCCTAGGAGGCAGGAGACCTCAGCTGAGAGGCAGGCAGAATCCCATGTGTCACCTCTCACCTCCAGCCTACATCTCCTAATTTGTGAGGTTTTGGTCCCTTCCAGAAAAATGAGGGAATGAAACCTCACCTTCATGCCTCTTAAGAAAACAGGTCCAGCCATTGTCCCTAGCACCTCTGTTCATTACTTTGAAGGAAAAGCCACCTTCTGGCCCAGGAACACCACCACTGAAGTGGGAAAGAGGTACCACCCCACTGCCTCACAAGCACACCCCGAGGTTCAGCTACCCTTTTGGTCAGTGTGGGCCATCTGGTCAGCACACTGGCCTGAGACCCCCTGCCAGAGGCACAGGACTTCCCTTGCATGCAGATGTCTAACGCAGGGTGCCAGGTCCTGGATTTCTCATCTCAGTGTTGTGTGTTGCAGCCTCTGACTTTTAGACACATGGGTACCTTTTTGGAACTAGCCTGATGGAGCTTTTCTCAGTGTACTGTGAGGCTTTGAACACAAACCACAGCCATGGTGACTCTTCATAGACAGAAGTACTCTGTTAAATCAGCATTAAGTTTCATCACAGGTCCTGTCATACCACTAATTCTGGGCTGCAACAGTTTGCTATTCACTACCGTGGCCCTCACAAGGACTGAACAATTATTTGGGCCAAGTGAAATGCCATGGAAACTGAAGTGGAACATAATGCGTTCACACAGGGCAAGAGTCATTGGCTTTCCCTGCACAGAAAGCGCCATCAACTCTTGAATAACAACAGACAGTCAGGACTTCATCTCCTGCCTCATCAGAAAAATGGACCCTCCAGCAGCATCAGCCTTCTAATACCACATTCATCCAGGCAGACTAAAAGGCTTCTCAAGAGAGCATGGGGAGCGGCTCTAATCTGCTTTTGATAGCATACGTACTCCGCATACAGTTCAAGATTACCCCCTGTGTGAAGTTCGAGTCACCTGTGACTCCTGTAGCAAAATATCCACCTATGCCTTCTCTGGGATGCCAGCTTTTCCCTTCGAGGCCATTTCCATGACATCCCCAGCAGGCTGACCTGCTTCGGAGAGATACTCAACCCCACTTACCATCTCTGAGAGGAGACAACAAGTTTCACCGGGCACACCCTGTACGAGTCACAACTACAGCGCAAGGTCTCTGCTAGCCCATCAAGTTGAGTGGCTCAGCTGGAGGACTGAGCTGCCCTCTGAAAAGACACCTTGTGCTTCTGTCACTTTCTGGTTTTCTACACGTTCTGGTTTTCTACACCCATCATGAGAGCATGAGATGCATGAGAGCATTAATAGTACCCTGGGCACCGTCTGCAGCAAATGATATCACCAACATCTGCCAGGTTGTTTTTGCTGCTGCAGATTTACAGAAAGCCCTTTTAATCATTTTTGATCACTAATTTCGCTTTCTACCACTCTGCTCATCTACTCTTTTGTGTTTCTGGTCTTCGCTGGGTACGACATGAGCATCATGTTTGAAATCTGCAGCAGGCTCTGTGTCGTATCTCTGTAAACAGCAGGTAGCAGGTAAGACTGAGCAAGGCCCTCAGCGAGACCGACAAGGCAGAAGAAAGCACGAGGAGTAAGAATAGCCTTAGAGCTAACACAGATTTTCTAGCTGGAATAGCATGGTGTGCTTGGTGGCAGAAGTACTCAGAAGCACATCTACTATTTCTTAGGTACCATATGACGGCAGAGAGAAACTGCAGGAGCTTAGAGCTTTTAGCACCTGGAACAAGTTGATTCTTTGAGATTCAAAGCCAACTATATATATCTTCCCTTGCACAGAAGGGGAATCCAAGATCTTCTCTCAGAGACCAGTAGGAGAAATGAAGGTGATCAGGGTAACTTACAAATGTTGGTTGTCAGCCTCAAAGCTTTCCTAAGAGATTTTCTTCTTCTGTTTACTATTTTTTTCCCCCTTTAAATATGGGACTGAATTGAATTTCACCATATAAGTGTCAGAAAAGCCTTACACCAGACCACTTGAAGTATAGATCTCCCATGATATCAAGACTGTGAATTAAAGTTTGCTTTTGGCAAGCTCGCAGAGAGTCTTGGCCCCTGTCTGCTAAATACATTAGGTTTCCAAAGAATTTCACAAGCTGTTCCAGATAAGCGCACAGTAAGTAGGTGAGGCAAATAGACTTATGACTTCTGTCTTTCCCCGGCCAAGTTTTTCGTCTCAAAAGTTGCAACACAAAATCACTTGGACATTTCTGTTACTGGTGACTTCTAGACTGTGCTGCTTTTCAGCAGCACGCCAACAAATCACTGAAGGACAGGGCAGCGCTGATGTGGCCACAGCACCACGGAAACCAGTAATGCCCTCACACTATATGGGGCACAGCTTTTGTGGACGAGGCACTGGAGACATTTGGGTTTTTATTGTTGTTTTCCAAGCTCACCAAGTTAGGCTCGGATATTTGTAGGTGTTGAGTTGCTATGACGGGGGAGTCAATTAAGGAGTAATCAAAGAGTGGGGAGTAATTTCTGAATGTGAGCTGACCACAGGTGCTGGTGCTTTTGTTCAGCCTCTAGCAGAGGGTGCTAACAACAGAGAAAAGGACGGCAGCTTGGAAATTTTAGTTCTTAAATTCACTCTCTCATGATCTTCCCCGAGAGCACAGAGGTTACATTTATATTAGTTTAATATTTATGAGCCATGAAACAAGATGTTTCTGGTGAATAAAAGGTGAGCTTCTACGTGAGCATGTAAAACTGAACTCAGTTTGGCCTTGATATTTTTAAGATAAAGTGTTGAATTTGAACCCAGAAGAGGAATTTGTGTAGATTCTCCTGACCAGAAAGGTGACAGATGCTTGCCCGAGTGAATTAAATTACCATCTTTAACCTCTTGGTGCTGCTACCAACACTGACATCACCACTTTGCTGCAAACAGTCCACCCCCTTTGTCAAGAAACTCCAGCTTCTGCAATCAAGGGGTTCATTAGTTTGAAATGAGGAGCTCTGACCCAGTTCAGACTTCTTCATAACCCTGACCTCATTGTTCACTATGAAGCAATCCCATTATTTTAAGTGCTTCCCTCTTGTCAAATTGCCTCCCCCGTTACTCTGATGTGCCTGTTTTCAGACGTGTCCTTCATGTAAGGAGCCAAATAGCTTCTGTTAATTTAAACACACACTATGATCTCCCCTCCCCTTTCCTTTCACATCTACCAGGAAAATCAAAACCAAGAACGGCAAAACCTGTTCTACCGGGCACACAGATGTGTCCCCCGTCGCAAGTCACACCAGCCCCCAGCGAGAGAGACCATGACTTTTCCTGCTGTTTGCAGGCAGGAGCGGGAAAACACGGTTCCTCCTGCCTGAAATCTTGCAGTACCGGTGCACCTGAGGGCTTGGGTGTCCAGCGCAGCACGGGGATGCCTGCCAGAGGACTGGCTGGTGCAGCTCAGCAGTGTGTTTCCAGCACATCTGCGCTGAATTTGGCTTCCTGAGACGAACTGGTGACAAAATGCAAACCGTACATAAGCCCAGTCTTATTGAGAACTGCTCCCTGATCGCTGCCTGCTTCTCATGGCACACAGCTAAGCTAAAGGCTGCCATTCTCTATTCCCTGTGAACACATGCTCAAATAGGGGAGGATCTCCCACTAAACGCATGGACACTGGCTGGCAATGACCGGCAGCCTGTACCTCTGCGCCCAGCTAGCATGGCAATTACACAAAGTATTTGCACTCGGCGCTCCACACCTAATAATACTTCAGCACCTCCTTAACTGCTTTGTCCATTTTTACCCATTTGCAAGCCTCAGGCTCCCGACGACAAGTAGATGGTAAGTGGAGCTTGTAAATTAACAACCTGCGCACTGCGGGCTTTTAGCATTAAAAGACTCCAAAGTTCCCTTAGTTCATACTATCTGCCATGAACATCGACTCCATTGTCAGCAGGTAAATCTGGTGGTATTATTTGCCTATTAAAAAGTCTATTGCAGGCTTCAATTCACTAGCACTATTGCTTTCCAATGTTAGAGAGCAAGTTCAGAGGACTGCAAATATCCGAAAGTGTTCTGCCCAAGGAAGATAAATGTCCATTTTTAACTCAGTGTTTGGTGACAGAGAACTAGAAAGGACTTAAAAGAAAGAATAAATTAAATCAGTTTGTCCTCAGATAAATGGGTTGCTCTTAATGGGCTTTTCTGGTAACACAGAAGAAGCAGTTGTGTCCAACTGCAGCCCTGGAAGGTGAGAACTATATTCACATCTCAACTCAGCTATTGATCTGCTGGGTGGCCTGGGGCTTGCTGACATCTCTTACTCCCGGTTCTCTCAGCTGATGACAGGACAAAGAACCAGAACAAACCAAATGTGAATATAGTTGTCAGTTTGTCCTCAGATAATATCTGTGATTTGAACAGGAAGGACAGCCATTGAAGTGATCACCTTTAAAACGTGTATCAAAACCTTTGCTTTTTCCAACTTCCTTCTGGGCTACGTTTTTCTCTGGAACACTATTTTTACTGCAAGTCTTGTCCAAATAAGTTTATGATGGTGAATAAAATGATGATGCCATTCTCTTTCTAGCATCAGTCATGTTTTTGAGAAAAATGGAGAGAACACATGCAACAGCTTTGAAACAATGAAAAACTGGGGTCAGCTTGAATGCATGGCATGAAATTATTCTGTAACTTTGCACTTTAAATTTTACATTTTCTGATTCACTGCATGGGAATATCACATACCGCACAGAAATATTGTGAACATTAGCTAGGGTATCACTGGGACAGACAATCATTTTTACAGGGCATGAAATGGGCCATGTTCCGTTAGGGACTTTGGAGATCTCAATTACCAAAGTGCTATTGAAATGTTGAACATACGTGCCAAGCCTGGCAGGGTGGGCGGAATCAAAGGCACAGGGCAGAACATTTCTGAAGTGCTGAAGTAATGCTTGGTGCTTTGGGGCATGTAAAAAATATGAAAATAAAAGACGGTTCAAATTAATAAGATCAAGTTTCTTATGAAAGAGAAAGCGATATTTAGTGTTTCTCCCTCAAGGCTTATAAACAGCTGCCACTCAGGCGGAATAGATAATACAACTTTGAGACTAATCCATGAAATCAGGAATTGGAATACAAACCTTTCCAAAAGTTGTTTTTCCTTCTGGGTACCTTCATAGCTCAGTGTGGTGGCTCCACCGCAAAAGGGGACCGTCAGCCCTCTGCAAGACGTGTTCACAAATTGCAGAGGAAGAGTCTGCCTAAGAGGGGAAGGTAGAAGGATATGTAGATAGATAGAGATGTGCATGCAAAAATCACTGAGGATCAGTTTATGAATATGTTCTGAGGTTGCTAAAGTCTTCTCAGGCATTAATGGTATCCCATGCTAAAACCAGGTAGATTTTATCTTTGTTGGCAGGATCAAATTCAGTTAGCAAGCAAATTCAGAGGCTTGAAAGTCATGCCGGTCTCTGCTAGCTACATTTTTTTGTTAGTAACTTCGGGAATGTGCTGGAAGTTCCCAGAAGCCTGTAGCTGTGGTAAATGTGCACACCTCATGCTGCCCCTATGCCAGGCACAGAACCCTCACGTCAGACCAACAGTCCCTTCCAGTTCTGGCCTGCACTCCTTTTGTCCTGCTCCCCTACCTGCTGCTGCCCTCCTGGCATACAGAGCAAACCCTGCGCCCGCCCAGGCTGGGAGCATGAGTGCCTCAACACTGGGCAACATCTGCCACGGGCATGAGGAGATCCATGTTCCTCAGAACTGCAGAGAAACATTTCCCAGGGTGTCCAGGAGCTTTAAAGGTGTGGGTGGGATCAAGGAGTGAAGATGACAAAGCTTACGTTTTCAGGAGCCAACCTGCTTATGTGCGTAGAGAAGCGTCGTAGCAGGTATGGCTGGCAACACTGCGATGCTCGTGTTATCACTCAGACATCCAAATTCTGGCTGCTTCTCTGCCCCACAGAAAAGCACAAGCACAAAAAAGTGGAAAGCAACTTTCTCAGTTGGCCAGGGAACCAAACTGATAGGTTTTGGAGAGAATTACAGCCTTCAGGCGGAGACTGTGGGTGAGAAGGATAAAAAGTGGCGAAGTAAGGTTTTCTGTAAGAAAACTAACTTGCTGTTATACTGTGAAAAAAATTATAATGAGTAGTGTCACTGCAGCATTCAGATGAACCACTTCCCAACAAGCTCTAGAGCAAGCAAGCAGAAAGACGTTGAGTCTCCATTTTCTCTGCTGACAGATGCAGACAGAGTTTCTTCCTACGTCACAAGTGGACAACTGGACTAGAGAAAGATGAGAGCAAATTCAGTGAATTTGGGAGCCTTCTTTAGGTATCAAAGCAGCCATTTGCTTTCCTCCACTTTCTGCATCTTTCTGTTTACTCTGCAACAGCGCTTGATTGATTGAGCGTTGGTCATACGGATGTTTAGAGAAGTTTGAGCTGGTCTTTGCAATGCCTGCACTTCTGCAGGAGCCAGAATACTTGTGCATGGGAAATATTCCTTACAGAGTCATCATTCATCTCATGATCAAAACCAGTCATCACCCATTCAGCAACCTGATACCGTGTACTGAATTAGGTGACCAGTCATGGCCTGGGCAGCATGACTATTCAATCAATGAAGAATGCAGAGAATCTGCTGAGGAGTATTTAGCTGGACTTTCCACCAAGGAGAGACTAGACATGGCTAGAGACTACAAATTACTTCATTAAAATAGGTCTGTGCATAACTCATGAACAAGAAGAGAAGTGAATAATTCATCATTATTTGCATCATAGTTTGAACAAACCTGATGCAGTCATGTGGGGAAAGGGAAAGCTCTCATCTTTTTCTTGCAAACTAAGCAAATTAAATCCAGAAATTATGGAGAGACTATAAATGCAGAAGCCAGGGCTGCGTGGAAAAGGAGAAATATTTAATATTGGCATTGTGCTTTACACATACAATTCCAGAACTTGAACATTTTTCTTTCCTTTCATTTTTATAGAAAATTTGGCTAGGAACTTTTTGTTACCTGCAGCTTTGTATTGACAGCCAGCAGAGAATCCCTGCAGCAAACTTCCTCTAAATAAGTTGAGAATTTATTTATAAGTATGAATTATCAAGGCCTGAGTCCTGTGGAAAAGGTTAGTAACACTAGAAAAACATTTAATACACACTGGTTTCAGCTGACTTCAGATAATAACCTTTAACCTGCGCTTTAATGTGCAATGCATGTCGTCTTGACTACATACTGAGAGGTGTCCCCGAGCCACGGGGCTCCCAGAGGTGCTCCCAGTGCTGCTCTGGCCCAATGCAGTGGCACTGCTGGGGGTGGCAGCAGCACCTTAGTGACTCCAAGCAACGGGTGCCAGCCAAAAGAGAGGCGTGCTTACTTTTACTCTAGAGTTTTACTGTAGTTGTTCTGAAGAGACAAGGGAAAAAGAAATAGAGTGACCACTTGAGCTACCACCAGTCAGTCATTATCTTCAGTGCTATGTTATGCACCACTGGTGCAGTCGTTTGCTGCGCGCTGGTACTGCGCCTGCTGTTTCTGCAGGAAGGAGACCATGGCTTCAGGAGTGCAGATTTTGGGTACCCTGGAAACACAGTCAGCCAGGAGAAACAGAAAGGTGTTTAGCTATTAGATGAAAAATTGCACCTCTCAACAAAAGATTATCTGGACCCAAGGGCTGAGTCCCCAATTTCCAGTGATCCTTGCTTGTCTAAGTTTCTAGTTGTCACAGGAATGGAGACTAGATCAGATGCATTTAAAAAGGAGATGAGAGCATGCTAACTCAGAGAATTTCTTTTTTGCTGGCTTAAACCAGACCTGGGACATCACTATAGCACAGTTTGTCTTTCTTATCTGATGTGTGTGTGTTCTTCATGCTAAAGTTTACTGGGGCGTATTCCTTAGAAAGAGAGAGTTTTAGAGACAAAGAGCTCTCTACTGCGCATATCTGAAACTACTAGGCTTAGAAACAAAATAACTGGGACTTCTTAATCGTTGGGTTTGCTGTCAAACCCGTGCTAGAAGTTGTCATGCTGTTTAAACAAAAACGCACAACTTGTCCCAGGCCTGGAAGACTGGGTTTCTGCTGAGTTGTACATATTTTGATTGTTTGAGGAGGATTCCAAACATAACCAGCTGATTTTGGTAGATAAAAAAATATGAAATTTCAAGCACGTGAAGGTGTGCCTCTAATAACTGGTGTTACGAGAACCTAAACTTACATGCCAGCAGGTCCCCTGCTCTTGGTAACACTCTTCATCACTCTTGTGATGTGTCCAAATTCCAAGGTAAAATTATAAATTCAGTAACTGGTATTTAGAAAAGCCTAAATACTGTAACTCATTATGCATGGAAGATTATCTGAGAATGGCATGTCATCTCAAAACTGGATTTTTATAGAGCTTGAGATTTAGATACGTATTAGACTTAAGATTATCTCACATTGAACCAACACATTGTCACAGAATCTATTTTAAACATTCTGAAGTGTCATTATCACTATTATTATTGCTCATTACCTAGACTAATAGGAGCTCCAAGCTCCTGCCAAGGTTATAGAGCCTATTCAAAAGGAACTTTACAGTTATCATATAGCTATACAGTTCAAAACCTCCAAAATCTTTCAAAACCACCTTTAAAAGAAAACAGTCCATTTTCTTGAATTTCAGCTCAGAGGGGTTTTTCTTTGTTTACAAAGAACAAAGAATCATATTTTAGAAGAACTGCAATCAGACCAAGACTGAAAACAAATGTAGCAGTGTAACCTGCTGTGAGACAGAAGGTATAAGCAATTATTTTCTGAACAATGTCGCAGCAGAAAACAATTTTGGATAAGATAAAGAGGAACCTTCTCATTAAATAACAGGACTAGAGCAAAGTCTGAACCATCACGGCTCATCTGCCTTTCTTCAATTTTATGAACTTTCTCTCAGACTTGGCCTTGGCAAAACACCTACATTTGGTGTGGAGTTGTTATCTTTCAGGCAGCCCATAGCTACAAAGAGAATTGGCAAGGTAGGCACAGGTGTGACAAAATAAAATATGAGACACTTCTGTGGTCATAGAGGTCAAATGGACTCAGCATGAGTGAGTAAATGTTGCATGAATGCACCCACCCTCAGCTGCAGATTTGGTTGAGCGGGGACTCCCAGATGGGCGGCAATATCTAAAGGGAAAATGTCCAATAACTAGCTTGGCACTGGCGCTGTCAAGCAGGCAAAACACATCCACCTCCTCGGCCACTGTGACCTAAAGGAAGGTGCATGTCTCCCTCAGGTGCAGTTTAACCATGAGCAGTCTGCCTGGGACCACATAGGAAGACAGCGTGGTGTCTGCAGGAGGAGTTGAAGGGAGCTCCTGGCAGATGGAGCATGCCATGGAGTGAGAGGGTGTCTCAGTAGATGGAAAGAGGGGGGGAGAAATGTTTGGAAGTTGATCTGTCAGGAAAGAGCATCAAAATGTCTTGCTTCCACTTTGCCTTCTCTGAAAATGAGAGCATGGAAATCAATACACAAGGTCCGTACTAAACCCAGTGGTGTCAGAGGACACATTTTTAGAAAGGCAGTAATTTGGATTTAAAATGTGCTAACAGTAGGGGTCTCACCACATAGGCAAAGATGTTCAAATGGTTAACTGCCCTCAGTGCTAGAAATGTATTTCTCACATCTGAGCCAAACTCACACTGCTTCACTGTCCCAATGCTGGGTTTTGCTTAATGATTTTGCTGAATTTAAGAGCCCTCTACTATCGGTAGTCTCCTCCTCAAATAGCTGTCGACAGACCATGCTCAAGTCACCTCTTAACCTTCTCTTTGATAACTAAACTCACGGAGGATGATGTGTTTCACATTCATACTCTCCTTTTTTTCATTTGTTTTTTAAATTTCTTTGTATCTTTCATCATTCCTTCAGCATCGAGGACACTAGAACTAGAAACAAACACCAGGGCTGTCTTCAGCAGCGCTGCAAACAGAGGCAAGCCTCAGTCTCCATGACAATGTTGTGCATTCTCCCAGGTATTAACCCAAAGCCAGTGTTTGCTTGCTCTCTGAGCCCCATTACCTTTTGGGGACCTTCTCCATCCTCCACATACACCTTTTGGGGACCTTCTCTTCTTCATCCTTCCTTCTTCATCCTCCACAGCACCTCATACGTTTCAAGTAGGAGTGCCTAATGAACAGGCAGTTTTTCAAACCTTCCTGGTGGCTGAGTATGAGGCAAGATGGTAAATATTAATTGGGAGTCTATTCTGAACATACGAGACGGCAGGGAATAAAGAACAAAGTCAGAGTGGGCAAATTGCCCGGAAGTAAAGATGCTGCCACTGACTACAGCAAGTCACCTACTGTGTTAACGTTGCATTTTATTATTTTTTTAGGGTTTAGTGGGAATTTCTTTCATACAGAAAAATATTTTCAATCAAGCAAGAAAGAAGGATTCAAGTTAATCCACATTTTCCAGGGCAATACAGATGCTCACCTAGTGTGAGTGGAGTCATACTCACAAAACAACTGAAGAGCAGAGACTGAGCAGTACGACCAGGGACTGTCATTGCAACCGCTTTATCAGGGTCCTGAAACACTGAACTTCCTCTTTTGAGTAGTGATCGAATTTAAGCAACATGATATGAAACATCTGTGAGCATGGAAAGGTTTAACTGGGGACATGGGCTGCTTCTGTCAGAGCAAGATGCGCAACATGCATTAAACAGAAATGTGACGAGGGAGGCACATTCTGGAGCAGTATGGTGGTAGGGTCTACCCAGAAAAATCAAGACAGCATGCAAATTAAAAGTTGGGGTTTTTTCTTTTTCTTTTTTTTTTTTTTTTAATTAAGTGCCTTGTTTCCAACTACACCATCTGTGGTATCATGCTCGGTCTTTACAAGGTACTCTCAAAAGAAGGATAATTATGGATTTAGTAAAAGATAGTACTTTTAATATTTCCTGTAATACATATCTAAAGTCTTACCCATATGTTTTCAGAAGACTGTATCAGAGATAATCAGCNNGAAGCCAGGAATGTGGTAATAAAGATGTGTGGTAGAAAAGCTAGTCAAAGGATCTTAAAGAAAAGGAGAAAGAAAATAATGGTGCTCTCCCCCCAGCCCCTTTCCTTCACTCCCTCNAAGACAAGTAGCTGGTAACGTGTGTTCATATCCGAGTATCTGGTCACAGGAGCAAAGAAAGCAGCCTCCACCACGAGGAAAATGAGCAAAATAGAGGCATATGAACATGAAACAACATCAAAGAAGAGAATAAACCATTTCCCTCCTTATAATTGTACTTTTGGGATAGCAGCCGCTCCAAAACAGAAACTGGTTATGTGAGCTGCTCAACACACTACATTACACTACATCACCCTGAGGACAACACGTCGACCCACTCTAAAAGCTGCACAGGCCAGGCTGAGAGCTGGTACCACAAGGAGCAGGACAGGATAAAATCTGCCCTAAATCTGGAAAGAGCTTGTGACAATTATGTATTTGGAAATACTTCAAGCACGACAAGAATAGTTGCCCAAGCACAGCTTGTAAACTGCTGTCATTTATTAAAGTGAGGGCATTTTGAGAGCTGGGAAGTAGAAAACTGAGCCTCCAGGAAAAAAGAAATGACCAAGAAATGAAAGAATGAGAGAAAGCTGCTGTAAAAGGGAAACCATTTCAAAGAAGTTAAAGATGGAAAAGTCCTGCTAGGTCGTGTAAGTCAGTGCCCTGACGAGTGCATGAGAGAGAGACAACAACAAAAGAGCTCTGGGCTAGAACATCATACACCAGCCGAGGTCACAGCGACAAATGACAGAGAAAGTGGGCAGCCACCTCCAGGGAGGGTCTCTGCTGTGACCTCAGGGGAACTGGCAACACAGGGCTTGCTTAATCTTGGCACCTGCCCATTATGTCTCTCTTGGAAAGAGAGAAGTATCTCGGAAAGTCAGTCATGAATATCTGCCCTAAAGCCATTCCTTTTCTATTCCTGATAAATAAAAGAAAGCAAAAAAGTCCAGGTGTGAGTGGACAACAGGTCAGTGTGGGAGAAGTGGGACAGAAATTGATGATGTATTGGATCCTTCTGGCCCAGCTATATTTCTAATTATTTGTAGGACTAGGTCAGTGACAACAGTGCAAGCTGCTTTGCTCAGAGGTAACAGAGCCCAGAAACGAACAGCAGCAAATAGAAGAGAAATTGGAGAAAACAAGAAAAGAGAGAAATGACAAGGACAGGAGAAACCTAGTTGAATTTATGCTAACCCAAGCAGTATTGGGGAATAAGAATGGCTTTCATGAATGTCTCGTAGGGGAAAGGAAAGCCAGCCAGAAAGTAGTTTCATTAATAAGTAAGAGGAAGATGAAACAAACAGTATTTCTTCAAAGGCTGAATTACCCCCTTACTATTATTTTCTCGAATAAAAAAAGGAAAAAAGGATGTAGCAACTGGGAAATAACAAAAATCCTATACAAACAGCCATTAATGTAGTGCAGGTTAAAGGAACGGTTGGATATTTGGAATATCCACCGTACAGATCAGTCAGCTGGTCTGGTTGCATCCATCCTAAGGTGATGAGGGAATTATCCAGTTAATTTACTGAACCATTGGCAATTATTTTTGAAAGTCATGGAGAACTATGGAAGTCCCAAAGGCTGGGAATAAAGCAAATATAGTATTGATTTACACAGAAGAAAGAATGACCTTGGCAATTACTGCCCAGCACTTTTATTTTCAATCTCCAGTAAAATAATGGACAAAGCCATACAAAAAGAGCTATTAGAAAACTTCAAGGGGGCATTGGAAACATGAGCAACAAGTGACATGGGATAAAGAAAGAATCCATTCTAGAGGGAGTTATTGATGTTTGTTATATACAAGACTAGAATCAAAAGGTAAGGGAGAAAAGTAATGAAATTGAAACAGAAGCCTCCCTTCAGCAGAGCACTTAAGCACATGCTTAAATCCTTCCAAGTAAGTTTTGAGCAACCACTGGATGAAAGGACAGGCTTGTTTGCATTCTCAAAGTTCAGCAACGAGCATAAACGATTTGCTTAGTCAAGACCTACATGAAGAGCAACAGTAGAAGGGAGGCTGGTAAGAAGCCCTATGCAAAACTGCAGGAGAAAGAGCGATGAGGAAGAAGAAGAAAAATGTTCACAGGCTTAGCTCTAGTTTTGACTCTGAGCAATACTTTCATTAGGAATGCAAAAGAGGTTGCAAAGTGCACACACAGATACAGAAGAGAAAGTGCAAAAACACAGCAACACATAGGTACCTGGAGAATTACAAGTGAGAAGTAACAAAAGGCAATTCACTGTAAAACAAAACCTGCATTCTACTAACACATCCAGGGGGAAATAACCCAAAGCAGAGTCATGCAAGGAGAAGCAGAAACACAGAATAAACAATGTCAGGCAGTTAGGAAGAACAAAGCTGGACAGCAGATTTTTCACTGCTTGTAAATGATGGATAAAAACCAGTGTAAAGCCAGCAGATAGTAGTGGAGAGGGGTGATGGACTTTGTCACCTGCTCAGTGTTGGGGGGGGGGAGCCACAATGAGAACCCTCATTAGGTACCAGACAACCTAATTAGAAAAACTGGGGCAGGTTCAAAGAACAAAAGGCAAAAATGATTAAGGTGTCAAGGTACTATGTTAAAGGAGAGATTCTGACATTAAAGTTTCATTACACAGCTTGGCTGTGTTATGACAAGACTTCAATCCTGCCATCCACTGCATGTCCGACACAGGCAAAGTTGCAGAACGCAGGCTGGGGGCTGGTCACACACTTTGCCTGATGTCTGTAGCTCCATTACTGGCACAGAGACAACTCTCTGACAAAAATTCTGAGCTTGCTACAGCCCAAATACCTCCTTCGGAAATGGAGAAAGGCAAGGAGCAAGTCTCTGTTGCGCTTCTTGAAAAAGCAAAGCTCAGAATTCGCAGCTTATAGAAAAGGGAAGCGATGCAGACTTAGGCCACACATTCATGCTTCTAAATCAGGATGACTCCAACATTTTATATGCATAAGACGGAGCTACCTTTGAGATTGCCCCACAGACAACAAAATCTCCACAGCACTACCTGAGACAGATGCTAACTGCACGTCAGACATGTCTCTGGTATTGAGGCTCGGGGTGGGAGTCCCTCAAGAATACTAAGTATAACTTCTGCAATTGTTTTTTTACTCTACTTTGTCTTACTGACGGTAATAGAGTTTTTTCCCCTTGAATTATTTCCTTCATTTCTTGTCATCTCTCACTCAGATCATCCCAATTATTCATCATTACTATTTGCTATTTTTAATGCTTAATATCTTTTTAAAGGATGCTTACTCCAGCCTTGAAAATGAGCAACAAAGTAATTTTGCCAGTTTATTGAAGAAAATTATAGGTAATAAAGGTGAGAAAATAGTGACAGAATAACACAGAAATGAGGGAACATATATGTTTGGAAATATCTGATATATTAAATACTGATATAACTGCTTGGCAGGAGGTCATGGAGGTGGTCAGCTATCATTTCTAGACCCCTTATTTAAATCAGACAACAGGTCAGAGTTGTCAGAAATCTTGGTATCCATTAATCAGCTCTGTGCCATCAGCTCAGCTCCAGTTATTAGCAAGTAACTGTCCAAAAGAGGTGTGGGCTGACATACATGCACAGAGCAGCAGGCTGCTTGGTTGCCAACAACAAAACAGGTCAAGACGGGTATGAAATATCCTTTTGATGGCTAAATATCAGGTCCCAATTTGCAACCAAGACCTGCACCTGAATGATGCGGAGAAAGAGCGCTGCAGCTGCCTTCGTTCTCCGGCATTTCCCTTTGGAAGAGGGATTACCAGGGAGACTACGTAAGACACAAAAGCACCTCCTTTCACCTTCCCACGCCTGACACACAGCTGCTTCTGCAGGGTCCCCTGTCCTTATCACAGCTGCCAGCTCCATTTCAGTCTTTCAGCAGTAACATCAATCCCCCAGCTTTTCTAAATATCTGACTGCATCTTCTCATGTAATAATTAAAGCCACAACAGCGATAAGCAGTTATGGCTGCTGCAGAATTTTGTTTCCAAGATCTTGTTTTCGTTTTCTCACAGATATCTGTATCTTGAGCCAAAACTTCCGAGATTGCTTTATGCCTGAGGGAGAATTTTGTTTTGTTTTTTTGAAAGCTTGATCAAATGCTGAACGGACAGGACAAGGAGACGAAAAGAAAAAGGATGTGGTTTTTTTTTTATAGAAGAAAAAGTTGCAACTTTATTTGAGTTTTCTTTATAGTTTCAGCAGCAAAGAGATCAACTGCAAAATGTTTGACAGGATGGTAGCTTTTACAGAAGATATTATGAGGTTTTGAAAGTCATACTTAGTGACGCAGGGAATTTTGTGCACACGCTCTCTTGTCTCAGCTCTGGCACCTCTAATGATACCACTTCCAAACAGCATTCTCTGAGAGCGCTGCTCGCTGTCTCAATCTTTCTGACTCTGCCTTTTTTAATTTCAAAATGTTTCATTTTAGATTCAGACAGCTTTTGTGAGTGAAAACCATGCTCGTATAACCTATCTGCATTCAAAACAAAGGAGTGAGAATAGGACGAAGTCCAAAAACGTCATCTAACAAAATATATTCAAATCTTTCAACACTCTTAAGGTAACATTAGCCCAGTGGGTTAGCTATTTACTTTTGTCACTTTTTGACTTATTCTCTGCCTAGGCAAAACACTAGCTTGTGACCAGTTATAGTTATGTCCTTTTTACGAAAAAAAAAAAAATTAGGCAATGGTTAATACAAGCAAGCAATAGGTTATTTTCCATCAACTCAGCTGCAGTATTTCTTCAACCAAAATGCCTGACACAGCAGCCATCACATTTCTGAGAACCCTCCCAAGATTTACAGCAGTATTTGCTCCAAAAAATTAAAATCTGAAGAAATGAAATCTGATTTTAGAAGTAAAGAGATGGGGGAAGTATTGCCTGAAGGATTAAAAGAAAAAAAAAACCTCACTGAATGTCTGGGTAATAAAGTCATAGTCTTTCAGCTTTGGCCATTCATCAGTGGCATTTTTCAAATATACATACATTTTAATATTTTAATATTTTAATATTTCTACTGGTCTGTGAGGCATTACTGACTCTGCCACAGCCTGCCATTCCTGAGGAAGCAGTCTCAGGTGCCAGTGACAGGCTTCAGCAGCTACAAGAGGAAAGCTTTCAGCTCGCCAAGGTGAATTAGAAGCCCAGCAGCACCAGGTTTAATATCTCCCTTGGAAATGTGCACTTCTGCTAGCAATATAACACTCAGGAATGCCTTCAGATCCCTGAAGCCTGGAAATCCCTAAGCCATCCTATTTCCTTATACATTTCTGAGCTGGCTGCTCCCTTCCTTCAGACACCCTGAGGCAAGCACATCTGCTCCCCAAAACAGCTCAGAGTTGACATCTATACCTGCAACGCTGCTCAGGCCGGTGGTCTCTCGTGCACAAATGAACTGGCAGTGCTGAAATGAAAGATGAGAATTTTTTAATTTCATTCAATGAACTATTATGGTTTTGAATCTTTTTACATCTTCAGCAATTTTTTGTTAGCGTTGCTGTGAGGAACGTTTAAAAAAAGTAGTACATGGATTCTTTTGGGCTTCACTCTAATTTTAGGATTGAGCTAAATGTTAAATCACAAAGGACTAAAAATATTTCATACCAGAGTTTCTTTAAATTTAGAACGGTGAATAACAAAGTCATTTGGTTCCTCTTTACTTGGCACTTATCAGGCTACATGGCAAATACTGTGTCCAATGTTGTGTCCCCAGACACAAGGATGTTGACCAAAAGAGTGAGCTAAGCAAAGGGCCAACGAGATGTTTGGGGTGGTAACATTTGCTGCTTGAGATAAGTCTGAGGAAACAAGGTTTTTCAGTCTAGGGAAGAGAAATATAAGCTTTGAGGGACCTACCAGCAGCCTGTCAGTACTTAAGAAGAGGTTATTGAGAAGACGGAGCCAGACTTGTCACTGAGATGAATGGGAGTAGAAAAGGACAGTGGTCATAAACTGAAATAAGCGATGTCCAGGCAGTATATAAGGAAAAACCTTTCCAGCATAAGGACAGTCTGACTCTGGAGAAGATTACCTAAAAATGTTGCGTAGGCTCCATCCTTGGAGGTTTCCAGCACCTGGCTGGATAAAACCCTGGGAAGCCGGTACTGACTCTGCTGGGCACCAGGGGTAGGGCCTTCCCAGAGCCCTTCTCTTCCAGACTACATGGTTCTGCAGTTCTAGGCACTGCGCACTACTAATTGGTAGACATTGTGGCCACTGCATGTGGTGACTACATACTGTGTTTATCTTGGTGGAGTATAAGGGCTGGGGGGAGGCAGGGAATTCCTCCCCCCCTCTTTTGTATGCTGTATACCTGGGGGTTTCAAGAAACACTGCATTCAAGCCCTAGTGATCCTATAGATATCTCAGATGAATCTGAATCACTTTGGTCCTCAGATTCTGTTTTGTAAAGCAGGAACACCCACAGAAAGAAGCAGAAAACTTTCAGGGATTTTTTTAATCCAGTGCCTCATTACAGCAAGCTGCTTTGACCTTTCCATTTACACAGGCTGTTTTAGCCAGCACACTCTTAGAGGCATGGTGTCCCACAGGGACGTACAGCTGGGGCTTATAGGTATGACTGTTTTCCTAGATATTTTTTGATGTGATTTGTTGCTCTGTTTGGAACCATGGGCCATTTAAAAATACTGTTATTACAAGGAGTTGCTTATGCAGTGATCCAGTTCAGCAAAAGGTGCTCCTCCAGCCATAACAATTCTACATCGAAATGCCTAATGATGCGCACAAATAATTTCTGTGATTACTAATCAGACACATAGAGCACCACACCTGCCTGAAACCGCATGCTGAAAAGCCAGAGATTTCCTCTTGCTTGACTCATTCCTCTCGTGCTTGCTGTTGGCAAGGAAGGGGAAACATCAGAGACTGTTTAAATTGGGAAAGTTATTTTCAGCATGACTACTCTCTGCCATACTAGGCAGTGGAGGTGGTGGTGTTCAGGGCTTAGCGACTGAGCTCCTCCGTATTCCCCCCCCCACTGGATGGGACTCAAATGTTTTATCATCCTGGCCTCCTTCTCTGTTCAAGCAACTGCTTCTCCACATAGCAACACATAGTTCTCTGCTACGAAATTAATGAAAGTCCCAGGGCTGTGGAGACAGTTGTGAGGACCTCGAAAATTGTCCTGAGTTGTGGGCAGATCCATGCTTATACCAGCAGATTTTAAATGGACACTCCCCCACACCAACCTCATGCTCCAGTCTGATCTGTGCGTGGAGCTGCTGGCTGACTGCTCGGATAGCCCAGGACACTGGTGTCAAGAAGCACACCGGGCTTCTCTGACCAAACCCACCCACCAAGTATGGGGTGACAACAATAGGGTCTCCAGTGCCAGCTCTGGCACAAGTTCCCAGCATCTGCTGCTGCAGTAGTTTCACTGCCTGGGACCTGGTGCAGGGGTTGCTTTGAATTATCTTACTACAAATTTTCAGGCCAGAAGGGACCATGACATTGTTTGATGGAACCTCCCACACATCAGAATTGCACCTTTTGTACAAAATACAGAATGGACCTGGATTTGGTTAAAGATGCCTGCTAGAAAGGCACCCGTGACACAGAAACCTCTGCCTGGAGCCCAGGCTTTGGATCCAAGAACTACACTGCTGTCTGCCTGGGACAGAAAACCATCTGCAGTATTTGGAAGAGAGGGAATAATAGCAGCCTTTTCTTTCCCTCTGCCGGCAGAAAGGAGAGAAGCATCACAGCCTTGCGCTCATCCTGAGCCTGCAGAGCTGGATGCCTCACACTACCTCCGCTAAAAGACATGTAAGTAAAAACAGCCATATGGATTTTTTCTCCTTTTTTTTTTTTTTTTAATTTACCTCCTTTAGCAGACTCTTTCAGTGCAATTGTTTAGATTGGAATGAATGTTTACAGCCCAGTTATATACTTTTGACAACAGGGTTTTATAATGAATAGACTTGACAGACCTCTAACTATTGACTCTCACATTAAAAAAAATAGATTGAGATTTCCAGCAGAATAATTATACACATGTACAATCGGTGATTAATGAGCTTTTTGAGGAGAGCTAAAACCACTGAATCATAGCATGCGACTTTCATATCAAGGGCAACAATCACAGCGTTGGGAATTTTTAGCCATGCATAAAAACAAAAGGCCAAAATCGGATTCTTTTTACAATCCGTACAAGCCACCAATTTCTCTGAAGTGACATGGGGTGTATATCAGTGTGAATTTATCCTGCATGGTTTTATATTACTTTTACGCTTACATCACCTCCGCATTATGAGGCTGCCAGTTGGTCTGGCTGCCCCCATACAAATAAGCCTGCTCACGTACAATAATTACTCACCTCTGAGCACTTCTTCTCCCAACCTCCAAAACCACCCAAAATGTTCTTGTAAAATTTAAACAGGACACTTTGGTTGGCTGGGGTTTTTGTTGTTTGCAGGCTGAGCCCCTCAATGTATTGATGACAAAAGACAGAGGATGGGGGAGCGGGGAGCCTGACCCCACGTGCTGAAACCATCGTGTGCTTCTGCCACTTCTCATCGGCGGTGGACAGGAGGGCGAAATACGGAAGCAGTGCAGGAAAGGTCACTCTGAAGTTACTTCAAACCCACCTGAAACTCTGATCTGCCAGATGTCTTGCGAGTGAGTTGATTTTTTTCATGACACTCCGTCTCAATTTCCACACCAAAGAGGTTCAGATAAGATTACGCCTCTGCCTGAACCTCTGAACCTTTTGAAGTTTGCCATCACTGTCATTTTCCTTGCGTACTGTTGGTTTCTCTCACACTGACTGAGCTCTTGCAGAACTACTCAGCCCTTATAACCGTGAAGGAAATGATAGGAAACGCAACTGGAAAATAGAAGCAAAAGTAGTGTTTTCATAAATTACAGGCTGGTGCACAGAGAAGTATGGCCAGCGATTTCAGGGAAACCCTAACGCAGGATATCTGGTAAGTATGACTTTGAGTACACATCATTAAACCAAGGCAACGATGGTGCTAACCCAACATGGACATTCGCTTGTGTCATTTTACACCTCCACTCACGCTGAGCTGTCACACTCAACCACTTAATCTGAGATGACAGAAGGAAGAACTGAAAGCAGCAAGTTGTGGGTCGGGAAGAATCTTTCTATTTCTGTCTCTGTTGCCAGCTGCCTACTGCCCTGGGCAGGTCACCTCACCTCTTGCTATCCTGCCTGTACACAGAGGGGTCAGAGCCAGAGTCACGGTCACAGGTCATGGTGAGTCTCTGCTCATTAATATATGTGAAGCATCCAAAACTTTCTCACACTGAAGAAGTTGTTTCTGTGAATGGCTACTAGTGTCCCTTTTGAGAAAAGTGAAGGTGGGCTAGTTTTTGGTGCTCTTATTCATCTTGGAACTTGCCCCCCCCATTTTACTCTGCACAAATCTGGCACCATTGGATGGTGCCACCACCTTTTTCTTTGGGATTGTAGATGGCAGAGCAAACTGAGAGGGCATGGGTGAAGTTCTGAATATTGAAAATATATTAGGAAGTTGGACTATTGCTTGCAAACCAGAGGCACATTTTCCTACAGTACCTTTTTCTGGGGCCAGGAGGACAATGGTAATTTATTGTCAGTCATGGTGTACGGCTGCCACAGTAATTGAAACCGAATGCTCCCCCTAGAAAACGCTGAGCAGCAATGCTTTTACCATGAGGAAGGGCTAGACAAGTAGGGGAACAGAAAAAAACATGCAAAATACCAATAAGTACAGGTAAAAGCACCCATGTATATCTGAAATCATAACTTCATTGCATTCAGCATCACAACAAGCACAGCAATGCTACAGGTGGCGGATCAGCAACACCTATTTACCTGCAAGCAAGCGGCGGTTTTTCTTCCAGGAGAGCAGTGCTTGTCTTTCACTCACAGAGCTCTCCCTCAGGCTGGCAAGCTTGGCAATTGCAGCTCGCTTGCTGTAGTATTTTCCACAACAGGTATCTCCTGCGAGCATGTGGCGATGCAGTCCTGGTGCCTCTTGGGGTTCTCCAGCTCTTCCGTGCCCAGCTCTAGCTTTGAGCACGGTGAAGAGCTAGCTGTGGATCGCAATCAAAGCAGATGTGTCTGGGAGAGAAGAGACAGATTTGCTTCTGACTTCTCTATGGTCAGGACAAAAATGGACAGTGCTGTGTTGGTAACAGGGTTTTGTTTTGGTTTATGTTCTTTTACTGTGTTCCCCAGACTGGTCCTCTGTAATTTCTTTGTAGAAAGAGGGCTGTGGGTTTCCTTCAGCTCTCTGCCAATATCTACAGAAAACCTCTGGATACATAAAGAGATGTGGACAGAGCATCAAAATGAACACTCCTGACACTTCGTTTTATTGTTACTAATTGGGAGCACTGTTACTGCTCTATGTCACAGGGGCATCCAAAACACGCTGGGTGCTGGAGAGCAAGAAGCAAGAGCACAGCTCCGGGCCCAGGTGAGGATGATCTGGGAGGCTGTACAACAGCCAGCAAAGAGACTCAAAACTGGGCTTTGATGAATGGGTATCTCTGGGTCCTGCTAGCTGAAGCCTGGAGTCAGATGTAGAATTCATGTCTCAGACTGTCCCTTTAAAACATAATCTTCCTGGTGATGTTTGGACCAAAGAAACAGCACCAAATAGTTACAATTCTGCAATCGTTTTTATTAATGCCCACGATATTTCATGAGATCTCAGAAGGGGCCTTGAATGCTTAATTCCCATTTCCTTAACAAAGGCTGCTGCAGGAACTCATTGGTGGAGCGACGATGAAAGCAAGAGGTTCATTTCATCATTTGGACTTCCAAAGCAGCAATAAGAAAGCTCTGGGCTTCTGCTTCATGGCATTTCCAAATGAACAGCACTTGTTTTGCAGCCACTAAACCGGGGATTTTCTGCCTCATGCTGTTCTGGAAACTCACCAAGAGGTTGAGAACCACTCTGGATTTTTCCTTCCCCTCACATCTTTACTAGTAATAAATGTTTCACAGGCCAGATTCTGGAGTGCCGCTTCCTTGCAGCCACTCCACCTGTTGGTCATATGCACATCCACTTCTTCCTTAACAGAAGCGTGGGATCTGTGATGCTAAGAGGAACAGGCAGCACCAAAAGTTATTTTGATTACCAAAGGTGGAACATATTTGGAGGACAGATCCAAAGTCTACTGATCTCAGTGGAAGTCTTTTTCCACTGTCGGAGGCAAGCTTTTGATCAGATCGCCAGTTAAGGAAAATGAAGTTGCTGCTACTTCGCTGTTTTTTGCTACAGGCTGATCAGCCACTGCGTTTCTCGCTTGTCTCAGAGTTGGCCCACTGAGCAGCCAGGACAGAAACACTGGCTTCTTGCCTGCTCTGGTCATACTGCCTTTTACATCCTCTCTCAATTTTCCCTGCTGCTGTTCCTGGTTGCCCTATGCTGTTTTTGCTGACTCCCAGGAGAAGAGATGGATGTTTTACAGGGGAGCAATGAAGCCAAATGGCTGCTACCGATAAAGAAATCCCTGGATCTCACAGCCCTGCAGAGCCACTAAAATGTACAATCAAGGTGAGAGGGATGAAGAATATATAAAAATGGAAATAGCTTTTAAGGGCCCACAAGACTAAAATTGCTCACAAATCATGAGGGACCACCTCTGTAAGTGGCAGGGGTAGTTTCTCCACTCTGTAAGAGATCCCCATCCTCACCAGGACATTTGCAGAAGACCATTTCTGTAAATTGCGAATGGAAAGCCTATCACCTGATGTGACTCCGGGAGGCAAAAGCAGCATTACTTCAATGCAATCCCAGCACGAAAAAGTTAATAAAATGTATGTCACTGAGAAATCAATTGTACCTGCAGGGCAAGAAAAGGTCACACATGAATGCATGAAAACTGGGCATGCTGCATAAACTGTTGATTGAAATTTCCTTTCCACTCATATGTGAACACGTTGAGCATAAACAGGATCAGCACACAAAGAGAAGTAAGAGTGACGATTTTTCAGGAGCAAAAAAATAATGGGGGCTACTGGATTCTTCTTTCATGATGTGAAATCCTGGAGAAATTTGATGGCCTCTCCTCTGAATTTCAAAACAAAATGTTACATGGTGCCAGCAGCTGGATCAGTCTGTTGTGTAAATGTTTGGGAATGCAGTGACAGTGCCGTTGATTTCACTAGGGGAGCTCCTATAGAACTATTTCACCCGCTTTATGATCTTACAAGTGACAACTGTTTAAGCACAACCTACAGTGCCTGCTGTTATATTATCTCCAGGACAAAGAAAGATATATATGGACTCAATTAAGAGGAAGCTAAGCATTCATTAGGACTGTAAATGAAATAGGAAATTATTCCATCTAGAGCAGCATATTGGGTGCCGTTTCTTTGTTATCTGATTTTCTGTAGCACTGGTAGAGACAGTGTGTTTTAATTAAGGTTTTATACAGGTTTTGCTGAAAAAAAGTTTTATGGAACCAGGCTGTGTTCATGCAGTTCTAACAAAACCAAGGGGCTGTGTGGAATTGCCTAAAAATTTCCAGAATTTCCTTTTAAAAGCAAGCTGCGGAAAAGCTATGATTAAATATGCAGGCATACTCTTTATATATTTTCAAATGATACTTCAGTCATTCCGTCATCCTGTTTTGAAATAATTTGTTGTCTAACTTTTTAACAAATTTCATGTTGTATAATATAGTAGATTAAACACAGACAGAAGCATATTCATAGCACTCCAATTTGTCCTTTGTATGTTTCGCACATTATATAGTGAAATATGATGCAAAAAGAGAAGTCAAATTTGTAAGGAAAAATAATTAACTGCTTTAAAAACACTTGTTTCTGTGGGGAATTTAAAGATCTTTTTATACAGATTCTTATTCACAGAAGATGATCTTTGGCAGGTCAGAAGTTCATCTTCCTCACAGCTTAGATTCAAACAGATGAAAAATGAAGAACAGAAACTCAGGAAAGACATTTAAGAAGACGGGAAATATAGTGAAAGCATTTTTACCTCATCCTTAACAAAGCTAGAAAGGGATAGAAAAGGTTACTAGAGAGACAGTGTGCACATGCACAAGGATATATACGCACACACACACCCCCATGCAGTACAGTATAACCTATACTTGGTCTCTATATATTTGGTCCCTGGCTCCATTTTGGTAGCTGATGAAATGACACATATTAAGAGAATGCTTTCAATTGCAATACACAGGACATGAAAGAAGCATCATTGCTTGGTGGAAACCAGACGCGGAAAGATGAGGCCCACATAGTCAGTGAAGTCCCTTTAATCCCATGAGAGCTGCATGTCCAAATGTCTTTCAATATTTGCCCCTAAACAACACCTTCAAGGACCCAAAGAAAGCATATAGCTGAGGAATCCACATAAATCAGACTTTTTTAAAGTCCTAATTGAATGCCTTACCCACAAAAATCACTGTTTCCTCCCTGTCTGTATGAGACTTTGCTGCTCGCACAGCATTCACTGCCTTGTGTTCCCCTGCGATAACGGGTCATAAGCGTATGCACAGTAGTCTAAGCTGCTCTCAAATAACAAAATTATCAAAAAACAAATAATGCTCACTACCACGGTTTGCTTCAATAGTCATAATTGTAGGAACAAAAGAAATCCTCTTTCATTTCTTATTAAATGCTTTGACAGCATTAGAAGAATGTCCTGATTTTCTTTATTTATTCTATTACATTAATAAAGCGAAGAATTTTAGGGAATTGAAAAGCTTTGAAGAAATGCCTTTCAATCCCAGACCAGAAAACATTGATGGGAGTAAGCCTAAACTCTTCACAAAATTTGTAATTTAAAATGACCGGAGTAAATGTCCGCTCTTATGGGCTGCATCGTTCATACAGCACAAGGCAACTGCTGAACGACCCAAAGCTGTTAAGTACCAGATTTTGCTCAAAGGTCTTTATCAGAACTGGCAGAGGAGAAATGTGCAAATACCCGCAAAGCACATAGAGATGGTAGGATACCAACAGGCCCTTAAAGATTTCTCCTCCTAGGGTACGTGTCTCGTTATTTGAAAGTCAGCCTACTTTCAGCTAAGAGCAAAAAATGTAATTCCTTTAACAGAAGAATTAATTAAGCTCCAAGTGAGAGGTGAGTTTTCATTAATCACTCTGAAACCACTAACTTTTCCTGAACCATCCTACTGGTATGTGAAAAGGCTGTTAGATGTTTCTTAAGTCAAAATTGCTTAAATTGGCTTCACAGCATTGACAGGACCATCGTGAAGTCTCCTTTTATTAAAGCACACTGTTCTGTCTCATTGAATTAGTGCCAAGGGTGCATGGAGTCCTGTCCAGACAAATTAAACAGGGAGAGGGAGGAAGCCTTGGCCCCTTCAAAATCAATTGAAGCACCTGCACAGGCATCACTGTGTCCAGGTTGGTCTTTTGCCCAAGAAAGCTACAGCTGAAAGTTATATTTATCCTCTATCAAACATAATGGAAAAAGAGAGCCTTTCCCAAGGCAATTATTTTGCTCCTAAAGGCATTATTAAATACATAGCTGAGTTTCCCCAGGACTTCAGCCCTGGAGGTCAGATGTAAAGCTGCTTCTTGGGCATGGTGTCACCCAGTTGTATTTTATATTTGGAAATCTCAGCATTCCTGAGGAAGAAATGTCATAGCTGCAGCAGTCACATGGTTGAGCTCCTCACAATTTGCACTCAAGATGCTCTGTGAAGGCTCTTTCCTGGCATTATGCTGGCTCTGGCCCTGCTCCAGCCCTGCCCGGGGACACTTCCTGCCCTTCCCAACTGGGAGAACCTTCTCCGGATGCAATCCCATGACTGTTGCAGGGAAACTTTGATTGCAAAACTGACCGAGTTGCCTTCACTGGGAAAACATTTCTGTTTCAGTCAGTAGAGTCAAGCTGCACAGAAGCAGGATAACAAACGACACAAAAGTATTCTAGGCATAGGAGTGGCAGAGTGGTGTTCAGGAGGGACACTACAGCTTAGCTCTGTTCAGCAGTGACTTGTGCTAACATTTTCAGTTGTGCTGGAATAGACTACAGCAATGTACAAAGGAGTTTCAACCCATGTCAGCATTGATGGGAAAAGAAGGGAGAGAAATTATTCTAGCTTCTAGCAAAGCACCAATTAAAATTAGATTTTAAAGTAGTGCTAAGTTAGCCACTTAATCAAAATTCTGTGTACACTGTTAAAACACAATCTTGTTTCATGCAACCGAACTTAGGAAGAAAGATAAATCCTTAGAAACCCTCACATTTAGGGTCAGCGTTTCCATCTATTAATGAAAACATCATGAATCTACAAGGCAGGGGACAGCATTTTCAAAACATCTCACATCGGTGTCTGAGATGCCCAGACTCTTCCACTCTCAGACAGTTTTCAGTGGTGCCAATTATGCAATGCTATGAACATGTGTTGAAATCTGCATACATTCGGCAAATTATTCAAGGACATGATGAGTTTTCAGACACAGGAGTTACAGACCTTGTTGCATCAATATCACATAGCTTCAAGGAGAGACTCTGTAGTGCTCACAAGAGACATGAAACAAGCATTTAGGAAGAAGTATTGCTGTAACTGTCAATCACAGCCACAATACATGTAGCACAGCAAACCACCTTTTATCTCTCACTCCCTCACCACAAATCTTTCAGCTCTTTGGTCAGCAGCGTGGTGCCACCACATGTCTGCCACGGAACGACATGCCAGATGCTGCCGACTGCCTTGCAGAAAGCATGTTCCTCACTGCTGCTGCCTTCACTACCACCCTGCTGCCTTCACTACCACCCCTCCACCGCCTGCTGACCGCTCACAAGTCCCAGCAAGCAACGCACCATACAACCCGTTCACTGCTAAGATACAGAGGAAGCAAGTTTTGTTTCTTCTTCCTAGTTATTTGACACTATATATTTTTTTAATTCAAGTTGCCCCTCCCACCTCGGTGGGATGTAGCCCAGTGGTGCTGGGGTGAACCGGAGAAAGAAGATCAAGAGTGCTCCCTTTTACCATGGCTGGTGGCACAGAAGGGCTCGCCCCTGCTGTGGATGGCTTCTCCACTGCTGTGAGGGACAGGCTTGAAAGAGGTTTTCCAGTGCAATGAAGAAAGTGAGCAGGGACAGTATCTTCAAAAAACAAAAAACCCCGTGCTTCAAAGCAAAATGAAAAGTCTCCTTTTTTAGTGAACAGACATGTAGGACAATGGCCTAGGCTGGCGTGGGTAAAGTCAGTTTAAATGTTGAAAAATACTGCTGTGTGCTTTTCCAAACAAACGCCTTTGACTTCATTCAGGAATTACAACAAGCAAAACTGAAATATGAAATAATTCCAGTCCCGATGTATTAAAATAAAAGAAACCTGTATCCATTTTTACTTACAGCAAAACCACCTGTTAGTGGCTTTAGGGCAGAAGTTTTCCTTGAAACATTGACTTCTAGGGTGTTGTTGGAAGTTGGGACTTAAAATGTAATTGAGTAGTCACATAAGAATATACTCTGGAAGGTTGAGATCATCCAATCAGAGAATAAACATAGGCTATGTATCTTATGAATGCAAATTAAATTCAAGGAAATTTTAGTATCAAATGCATCCCATGACTTGTTTTTGAACACCCACCTATAGCTTGATTCTCTCTTACATATTATTTTCTTTATATATAAAAATAGCAATGAAAACAGCAAATGTAGAAATAGAAATGACTTCAAGCACCTGTGAGTTCCAGAGAAGATTTTCCTTTATGCAAAAAGCAGTTCAAGAATATCTACATCCTATGGAAGTATAAAATTCCCTTTTAAGTTATGTATGATAATTACGCATTCTGTTAAATCTGATAAAATTTTTCTTTATGAGATAATTTACAGAAATTATTAGTAAAATATTTCAAACAGCAACTAAATTAGTCACAATTTATTAGTAGACAAACTACTAAAGAGAAAAAAGAAGAGAACTTAATTGAATAAATTATTCATTACAATTTATTCAGTCAGCTTTGATTTAAATGCTTGTTAATCCTTTCAGAGTTCATGTAGTACAATCTTATAGTAGCCCTCGTCAGGAATTCCAATATAAGAAGTGCGATTTTTTTCCTTCTAGAAAGGTGCACTCTCAGATTTGCTATGCAATGTCAAAGCTGAAAAAACCCCAGTTTGTAGCCCTCAGAACATTTTGTTTTGCTAGTTGTTTTCTCCAGTAAGAAAATAATAATTTATTTCAATAAAGTCAAATATTACAGTATAAAATACTAATATAAAATGATAATGTAATGCGGTATCAGAGAAAACAGATATATAATAAATGTGTCAGATTTTCTCATATACAAAATTTTATCAAACGTGATAGCTATTCTGTGAAAGACTTGGACAGACTGAACAGTTTCCTGACCTTTCTGGAGTGTGCTGAAAGCTCATGTTCTCTTTCCACATCTGTAATGTATGCCGAGAAGCCGCTATTCAACACTAATGATAACTTATAAATTATCATCTCCAAACTTTTAATTATAAAACTTTGTCAACAGACATCTAGAGTTCCACAGGCACCCTCGAAAGTGGCACTGGCTTGGCTGGAGAGGCATAGGAACAGTCAAATGCCTCGTTTCTGCAAGGGCGACCTCACATCCAGACACGGAGCTCTTGGTTGTGAGTTCATTATCATGACACCATCTTGCAGCAAACCAACAAGTGTTAAGGTAGAAATACAGTAAGATTCATGTTACATGGATTTAAATACAGATCACATATTTTAAAGCCCAAAAACAAGTGTAAGAGAGCACAAAACTAAGTTGACGTATCCACCTGGGGTTTTAATGAGCTGCAAAAGGGCTCGCTCACTCTGTGTTTCCTGCTGTTAACAAGCTGTCCGAACACCTGTAAAGCCTCACTGCAAGGATTCAGCTCCTAAGCACAGCATCCTTCCCCGAGGATGCTCCTGTTGTGGGGATATATGTTGCCTGTCCACATAAACTTTCACTTGGCTGTAGTCAGTCAAACCTGCTTCCTCTTATTTTCTCTAGTCTATAACTTGAGCAAGACACAAGCTTTAACTCTTCTTCCAGAGGCTTGTTGGCCGCTCTCACCTAGAAATGAACAATGCTTTTGCCTCTTGGGTCTGGCTGTGTGGAATCACCTACCGTCAAAATGACGAAGGGCGCAACCATCCGCAGACACACCAGCGGCTTGCAGGGAGATTAAACACCACCGTTGACCTGTGGAGGCCCAGCTGAGCTCCTTCAAACCAGAGTGTCAAATAGATGTGGAGAAGCGAGGGTTGCAGGAGTCCATATAGGAAAGTAATGCATGATGTGCATGCACAGCCAGGCTCCGGATGCTGAGCACGGTGTGGGTGAACCCCTGGGCTGGCTGGGTGGCACAGCTCCAGATGGGGAGTTGCAGGGGACTCTCTTCCGGTAGAAGAACAAGGTCTCCTGGCTACGTGAACACTATAGAAAGGGCCAGCAGACAAACCTCAGCGGCAGCCAGGATTTCTCTGCAAAGATGTACAGGCTGGGAAATAACACTCCTTTTCCAAGGAAACGGCATTTCTCCCTCCTCCTCCTCCCCTTCTGGGCCTGCTCATGGGGTCCAACGAGGATGGTGCAGGATGGTGATAAAAGATGGCTAGCGTGGGCAAGCCTTCACCTTCTGCATTCATAGCCTGGCACCAGCTGGGACTGTGGCGTGGAGTGCTGCCCGCTGGGCTGAGATCAGGATGTAGGCAGTGCCCGATCCCCGGCACAGACAGAAGGGCAGAGATGCTTAAGCTCTCGCATGCATATTATATAATTAGGGCCTAACAGAGTCTGGTGTTTGAAAGCTCACTCATGCCATTGAGTTAATTATAATAACTAATTTATATCTTTTATTGTTCTATGAACTTGAAACTTCTATTTCAGTGAGAACGGAGTGACAGCTGATGCAAAATGTGCTCTTGTAAATAAACACGGGTTGCGGCAAATGGAGAAAGGACGTTCAACAGCAACAATCATTCTCAGGATATTGGGGGAAAAATTGCAGCACATTAAGAACGCAATAACACTCAACGGGGTGTGCATTCATCAGTCAATATGTATGCACGGGGAGCGTGCAGAAGCACGGAGAGCAGCCAGCCATGCAGGCTTAGGTAATAATTACTCTGGTGCGGCATGTCGGGCCCTGCTGATGGATCGCGGAATCCGGTGTCGAGAAGAAACATCCAGGAGCTCAGCTCTCTCAGATCCCAAGTGCCAGTACGGATTTGCCCCACCAGCCTGGGCAAGTCACACGCCACCTCTGGGGTCCTGTCTTCCTGAAGGGTGAGATGGATTGCACTGACTGACTTTCCCAGGGAAGTCGCTGGTTCTGTATCAGCAAAGAGCGGCAGTACTTCTGCTGCTGCTCACCATAAAAAAAAAAAAGGATAACATGTCCCTGCAGAGGATGGTAGGGGAACTCCTTGTTAGCACAAGTGAGTCGCTGTGCAGGGCTGGTAGGAAGGGGGAGCAGGACCCTCCATTTAGTAAGTGATGTTAATGCCCAGAAGGGACCTTGCAAAGATCAGAAGACAGAGCAAGCCATTCATATCTCCCACTGGGGCTCATATCTCCTGCAGTTGCCCAGGATCACGCCTTTCTTGGTTGTCCCCAGAGGTTGGCTGCACAACCCCGTGGTACCCAGGGATGTGGGCTGCTCCGCTCCCCAGCAAAGCACCACCCTGCAGCTGTAATGGAGACCTCTGAGACTCAGCCAGCCCTCTCCATAGTCCAGTCCCTGCCCAACATACTCATCCCGACATCAGAATTCACATTCAAAAATAGTAGCAGAACTGAAAACTATTCGAGGTTCTCCCCCCATTGCATTGGCAAATGTGCTTGTTTACAAACCAGTGCATTTTCTAGGTGCTGGGTTTTCTCTTTTTTTTAAGCAACAGAAAAAATTTTTCTTCCTAAAGGGAGAATGGAATTAGCAGCGGCCACCTCAGGGAATTGGGCAGGCAATCCACAAAGAACCTTCAAATGCTGTGGCTGATTGTTTCTCAAGCTCATGATGTATATGCACATGATGTGCATAAATCCCCTTGCCTCATACAGAGAAAACAAAAAAGGAGCAAGTTCATGGACTGCTTTTCATTCATTTACCATACACACGTTTCATTGCTGACTGTATGTATGCACGGCACATACTCAAAGAGCAGCAACAGTTACATATGGTGCCTACTGCTGTTAAGAGTCTGTCACACTGAACTTCCCAGTGTTTGAACCAGGGTAGGCTCATTTGAAAAGATTTTGCAAACCACTCAGACTTTAATTTTGGAGGAGATGAATAGGAGAGGATAATAGGACAGCTTTAATGTTATTTTTATGCACAATCGTGAAACTAACTTCCCTTAGTTTTCTTTCTCCCCTCCAGCTGACATCTCAGCAGCTACTTGAGAGCATAAATTGACCAGGACTCTGTGTCTGCCAAATAACTTTCCTTAAACTGTATTCATTGGCCATCCATTTTCCCTCTCTCCTCCTGGCCTTCAGGAATTAATTCAATATATTCCTTTCCGCAAACCACATTTTTTTAAGCTAAAAGTAAGCCAACGTCTCCAGCCATGGAGATCCTCCTTCCACTGTCCTGCTAACAGTCTGGCACAAGTGGATCTAATAGACAATATTGATTGTGAATACATATACAGCTATTGTAATTAGTGGAGCACCAGGTCAGAATTTGAGAGTGCAATCTCCATGTGCGCATCCACTATAATGCTCTATTCCTTCTCCTTCCAACCTAGCTTTCCAGTCTATTTTGACCCTGTTTTTTTCCACTGGCCAATTTTCCATCTGCTCTTTTCTGAGGTTGAACACAACCTCAGAAAGTCTTCCACCAGCTCATGACAAGGTGAAGTGACCTGGATACCGCCAGGTCCACCCATCACTAAAGGGGGATCCCAATAGAGAGTGAGCTGGTTGCTCCCCAGCCCTTGTACACTCCCACAGAAATGGCACCGATGCACTACAGCAGGCATCAGGATTGGCCCTAAAGTGCTTGTCCCATTCTTACTTCCAAATGGCTCGTAGGCAGATTCCCACCCACTTCATCTGTGCAGTAGGAAAATGAAAAAAAATGAGGTGGAACATGAATACAGCAAATTTTCTTTATTTTTAAACCGGTGTAGCTATTGCCTTATTATTAAAATAAACAAATAAATGCAAGCAGTGTGAACTAGAAGCCTCTGCAGAGTCAGCACATACTATACAGGGAAGCTAATATCACCACAGTTAACTAGAAAATGGCCTGTCATTGTAAGCCTGATCTTGTCTCCCTCTCACTATTTAGCTTTGCAAAAGCTAAACCAGTCTCCTTGAATTTTAATGGGCCAGATTTGGTGAGAATGTGTAATTCTGTTGGAAAGTTTGGAGGCAAATGGGACAAGACATCTAGGAGAGGTGAGCATTTGTGCTTCTTCCTCTCTTCTCTTTGGTCATCTTTAGATGCATTAGCAAGCCGTGAAAAGCCACCATTTTCCCTTTTCCTGAGATATGTAGTACCTCTCCAAAGCAAAGGAGAAGAAGTTAGTCCCACCCTCTGCAAAGATGTTTTTACCTGGCCCACACGTAACAGCTTCTGTTCAGGGAAGGACAAGTGCCAGTTTGCTGCTGTGAGTGTTATGGACTTCGTGTGTGTAAAATGCACATTTGCTATATGCATTATGGAGACATTGACCCAGTATAGACTTTAGAAAGATCCCACAGAAGCAGACAGGTGCATAGCAACGAGCTGACAACAAGGGATGCTACTGAAGGTGTATCTGGGGAGGAGGGTTTGACAAGATGAGTCACTGCTCTGTAGCTGGTCACCACTTTGGTGAGCTCTCATGACCTCCTCACACAGTGGATGTTGAGGGTATGGTTTAGGCTGAATTCAAGATTGAAACAGAAACATCATTTTGATGCAAGGACAGGCACTTACAGTTATGTTAGGCAGCAGCCTCTCAAAATCTCAACAACTCCAATCCATGCACAGCTTCAGAGGATGGGGCTGGTGCAGGTGGAACAGGAGAGGGAAAGCCACACGAACAGAGGAAGCAGACCCATGCAGTGGCGCAACTCAGTTTCCTTTCCTGTATGTAGGCAAAACCAGGATCCCTTTATCTCTTTCAGCTTTGGATAATGTTGAGCTGTCTATTGCTGCAGGTCAGGCCCTTGCTTTCTGCTTCTGAATGCAATAAAGCGCAATGTTCTACGACTCTGTAAGCATTTTAAATTACTTCACATATGGTTTTGAATGCTTGACAGATTTATATTACATATAAACGGTTTTTATGAAATAACTATGTGAAAGTGTTTCTTTGCAAATCACTGCGTTGGCTGTGAGGAAAACTTAAACCCAGGGCTTGAATATACCAATCATAACTTTAGTTTTGTGTAAGCTTATCTGAAAAGCCCCTGGGGGAAAAAAAACCTAAACCCACAAATATATCTGCTTACAGTCCATCAAGGGGTTAAGCTGAAGGACAAGAACAGAAACGTAATTTTAATTGTGCATATTTTTCCTAGCTACCCCAGTAGCTTCTGCCTCATAAATTCTCATGACAATTGCACAATGCTGAACTATCTGCTGGGAATCCCAAAGGGAAGGCTTAACCCTTTTACTTTCTTGAAGTTTGATAATTAATTCTATTTCTTTCAGCAAGAGGAGACAGCTTACCCAAAAGGCCAATCCTGAAACAAACACTGACGTAGGTACTGTACAGCACTGTACTTGCTCCATACTTTCAATTTCCCTGCCTGGGTCACAGAGGAATAGGCAAACTGGTTCAGGTAAAATTAGAATTGACCCAAACCTTGCTACTTAAATAGGTTTTTTAAACATCAGGGCCTATTAACCAGTACTTTGCAGGGCAAATTCAGCAGCTTGCATTTAAGCTCATGTCCCACTGAAGTCACTATGGGAAGGGCAGAATTAGACCCTGGGTTGTTTGTTTTCCCCAGCAGTGTCTGCCTGCTAATTGCAACTGTTGAATGTATGCATATTCATTACACCACGGAGCTTGGGAAGCTGCACAGTCTGCAGCTAATGTGCTGAATCGGATAGTAAATCAGACTGATTAAGATACACGCTTAGGTTTAAAAGATACACTAATCACACAACCTTGTCTTTGGAGCCGACTTTCAAATCATAACAACACAGAGGATGATATAGAGAAGACAGGGACCCAGACAGGAGTCTAACAGCCACCTCCACAGCATTGGGGTAAGAGCCAACTCCACAGCAGTGGTGCACGTGGGGGGAGTCTGGGTGTCCCCAGCAGGACTGGCAACCAGCATGGCCACCGCAGCAGGAGGACTGAGAGTCCTCCTTGCAGGGAGACCCAGCGTCCTCACTGTTCACACAGCCTCTTCTGGCCATTACCATGCTCCAGCCATGGCACAGATCCCCGCACCCAGAATCACAGAATCACAGAATCACAGAATAGTAGGGGTTGGAAGGGACCTCTGTGGGTCATCTAGTCCAACCCCCCCGCCGAAGCAGGGTCACCTACAGCAGGCTGC
>Ga0065711_1001646_pt1 | contig 48908 bp, 27 predicted proteins | sample Hoacrofraction12_FD_59098 | JGI IMG/M metagenome (GOLD analysis project Ga0065711, IMG submission 59098) | Hoatzin crop microbial communities from Cojedes, Venezuela - Epithelial fraction 12 v2 (version 2) | ecosystem: Host-associated > Birds > Digestive system > Esophagus > Crop | place... | reverse complement strand
TTTTATCTCTTTCCCATAAAAGTTGTTGTGCTGATCAGAACCAATTTATCCAGTTGGATTTTTGTGCTAAATGGTGTTACTAGTGGGCCAGTATTAGATAACGTGCAAGCAGAGTACAGAAGTGACAGTCAACAAGTCTGAGGAGCTTGGAAATGGACATTCAATGGAAAGGAGAAGGAGTATTAGCTAAATATTTATTTCTTTTACTTTAAGTATTAGATTAAAATCAGCTCATTAGAAAGTTCTGCTAGAAATAGAATTTTAATAGCTTATTTTACAGTCTTGGGCACTGAAGGACTTACTAGCAACAAGGTTAAGTAGTTAAACTGCCATTCTCCCTCTCTGACCCTGTGAAAGTAACCTCTACTGCCAACACAATCCAAACCATTTGTTAAAGGGTTTTTTTTTTATGGTGTTTAAACTTTGTTATAATTAAAAAAAATAAACAAATTTGAGACCAAATAGCATCAAAATTTAATAAAGCAGTTAGAGCCATTAAGTAATGAAGAGATGGGAAGCAAGGATGCTAAAGCAATAGGAATCCAAAGATACAGATCTCAATATTTGAAGGAAAATGAGAGACTGAAATCAGTAGCCTTATGCTGTTTAATTCTATTAGTATATGATCTATAAATATACGAAGCATAAAAACCTAGAAATTAAATAATAACTTGGCTACATGCCCATTTCTGGCTTTTTTTGTTGTTTTTTTCTGTTCTTTTTAATGAAAAATGCTTGTAAAGTTCAGAATTATCTTTTTTAAGTATACAATTCTGTTATTTCTTACCTCCTGAGTATTTCTTTAGTTTAATTCCTTCTAAAATATTTTTATGGAGTAGTAAAGGGGATATAGGATCAAACTCTCTGCCACTGTTAAGGTTGGGACTGGCATTATTGTGAATAACTACAAAATGCCTTTGTTAATGATGAATAAGAGAAAGCCAAATGTGGGAAGTTTAGGTGAACAGAGATAACAAGGGAAGAAAAAGGGTATCTGGAAAGAAAGGGCAGAGAATGTGGAAGAACACAACTTACTTAGATTGAAGTTGCTAATAGTTGTAAGTAGAGGGGAAGTGAATAAAAGAAAGAAGGAAATAACAGGATAACTAGAATTCGGTCACTTGGGTATGTGAGGGGAAGGATATTGCTGTCAGTGGAATGAAATTCAAAATAACATGCCCCAGTTTTCCTTTTTTCTAGAATCTACCTAAATAGGTAGAAGTTGCACCCAGTGTCTAGATACAGGGTTCTTTCTTCATAGTCACAGATGCCAGTAATCTCCTTGTGTAGTTAGACATTATGATGTGAAAAGAGGTCCTGTTCTACAAGGATCCCAAAACTAAAGCTTGCACTTTCCGCTATGTCAAAATGTGTCCTCATAGTTAAGCTGCAAATAGTTGTTACTTAGGCTCCATTTTGCCCCCCTTCAAATGAATGGCTCATGTGAGGCTGGACACCAGTTCTCTGTATCCTTCGCCATATTCCCGCTGTTAGGACATCATGTGTTTTCTTTCTGTCCATGTGACTAAGCAAATTTAAGTATTTTTGTCTGAGTACATCATGGTGGTGGTGATGAGTTTTAGTTTTGATCAATGGAAAATGAGCAGAGAACTTGTGCTCTTGAAGCTATGGCTTCTGCTGTTTGGCTGATGTGACAGGATCTCATCCCTCATCTGTCCAGCTCTGATCTTCAAAGTTTGTGCTCTTTGTAGTCCCTCTGGATTCGAGAAGGATTTTGTGACCTGTGATCTGCCGTGGGATTATGGAGAAGTTGTAAACTCAGTTTGAATAGTTTGCTTTTTTAAATACAAGTGTGGGGGGTTTTTTTGAGAAAGAATCATGGTGTCCTTGAAGAGAGAAGATACTGTAATTAAAAAGTTACATTAGATACGTTTGAATGGGAATGAACTTTTCACAAAAGGATCTGTGGTCAGGTTTCAGTTTGTCGAAGTTATAACTGGGACCAATGTCTTTTATATTACATTACTTATCTTTTGGTATGGGATTAAGGGAGATGGAAAACTTGATTGATCACAGGGATTCTGAGAGACTGAGAACATAAAATTCTTTTATTCATGAGGAACTATTTTAGAAGTTAATTGCTAGAAGGAAGAAACAGGGCTAAATTAGTATTTGGAAGATAGTAGCGTGCAAAAAAAGAGTAAGGTGCCTCAGCACTCTTGAATAGAATCTGCTATCCTTTACGCATAGAAAGTACAGATGGCAAATCTAAGAAAATACTTTGGAAAATCAATCAGTCTGAAAAAAATCAAGTTTAGTTCTGATGCTTTATATACCCTCCAATCCTCTTTCAAAAAATTATTCTAAAAAAGAAATTAATCCTGGGAACTGAATGCAATTGCTGTTCTTAATTGGTAATAACACTTCCACACTTGGAATATCATGAACGGTTACACTGATGAAGTACATGTTGGAATCTGTCTTATTGTAGCACAGCAGCCTTAGACCTCCAATTGATAATGAGCGTTAAAAGTATTAAATTCCTTTTAACTCTGACTGTCTTGAAAAATACTGAAAAGGAGGAGAGCAGCTGCAATATTTACCTGCATTTTGTTGGATATTTTCTCTTTTCTTGGAAATACTACCCTTCGAGGTAACAGGCTTTAGTCTTGTGTGTGCTTGCATCATTTTCTTTTTCCTTTTCAAAAAGATCTAGATCTCTCATTAAAAATATTTTCATCCTTTACTCTTTGACGAGGTACCAGGAAATATTTGAAATTTTCATAGACTATGTAATACTAACCATCTGTCTTTTTTCCTAATGTATCTTTAAAAATGAGACAGTGTGAGCGAGGATCTTAAGATAAAAAAGCAGTGATTTTTTTAAATCATAAGATATCTCTTCAAGGTAATTATAATTTAAATGTGTTCAGTGCTCCACCAAAGGTCATCTTACAATCATATTTTCAATTAAGACTTCCCAAAACTTTTTAATTATATTGGATTTATTTCAGTGTTGGAGAATAATCTAATTACCAAAATCAGTTGTGGATATAAATTTATATTTGAATATGCAGAAGATTGAAGTCATATTTAAATTGGTAAATATATGTAATTCTTCTGGTTTGGAACTTCCCATTACAAGTGAGAATGAAATATCTTTTTCCTCTTGCAAACTCTTCTGTGATTTCAGTCTTATCAGAGAGAAATGGAACTTGCTATTAATATAGCAACTGAATTAGTAGCACTAATTAATTTTTTTATTTATTTATGTGTGTGTGAGAGTGGACTATCAGTGAACTTCTAGTCTTGCATGATAGAATTAATAGTGAGTTCATATTTTCAACTCACATAACAATTCTTCTTGTCACTTCTGTAAATTATATTTGCACTGACAAGTGGTGCAAATAATACAATAAAAAAGAACCATATTAATGTTTTGTTTTGATGAGTATTTTTTTTAGTCACATACATCTGTCCAGTTGTGCTTTGTAGAACAAGAATCTTAACTAGTAATCTGTTTCTATATTTAACGTGTCAAAATACTACATTAGCAACTAAAGCTTAACAGATTCCCAAATTCCATATGTACTTTCTGTTTAACACTGTTTTGACACTGTGGATGGATAGATTAATGAACAAAACAAAGCAATGGCAGAGTGTAGGTCTGCTTTCTAAAACCAGCAAGGGAATATGAGTTTTGTGTTAAGATGGGGGGGGTGGGGAGGTGGGGAAGACAAACCACCAGCCCAAGGCAGAACCCCAACCCAGTTGATGTGAACAGTAATTTGACCATTTTAACCTTAATAGTAATCCTTAAGAACAATAAAATTTTATTTTAAATTGCCTTTTTGAATTCCCACAGTGGATCTCCATTCTTTGTCCTATTGCAATAAGTACTGTGATACCTGGTGTTCTGGCGATGTTTAAAACCAATAGGCTTTCAGAATAAACCAGTTTTCCTAGCACAGACTGGACATTTCTGTATTTAGCTATTCACTAGATTGGTTTCAAGATAATTCACAATAGTCATTAATTCAAAGACTTGTCTATAAAAAAGTTGTGACCAATTTCAGATTTTAAGTTTGTTCAACTTACAGTTAATCTTGAGCATTGCAATTATACTCTGTTAGTGGATTGGAAGTGGCAATTTTGAGCCAGTAGTGTATTAAATCGTTGCATTATTTCAATAGTGCTATCTCACCGGATTCAAATTTAGTTCATTAAGAGGTTTAGATGCCTATTTGAGCTTGCCTTTGCATACTGTGCTAATCCCTTACGAATGTTTCATGCTGTTGATTAGCAATGCTTTTTACCAAGAGGAGGAGCTTATTTGTCCCTAAAATTAATTCTGAATGCTTTGGTTTCTAAAATATATTGTCAATGCTAAAGTATCAAAGATAGCTCAGCTAACTATGTAGTTATCCCTCACAAAATATCAAAGTAGTTTTTCCTTTTCATGCTTTTTATTATTCAGAATCTTTATGAAGTAAAAGAAGAAACATCCACCTACATGTGATACAGAATATGTTTTTCTTTTCATGTTTTTTCACCCCTTTTCTTGCCTTCCCTGAATACCTTAAAGGTTTGCAGAGTGGATTCTGGGCAGGAGGTGATTTTACTGTAAATCTCAAAATGCATTTTTGTTAAAATACTTTTTCAGATGCATGATGTATAAAAAAATTGTACAGGACAGTCTTTATTTAGAAGGATCTCTCAACAATTTCTATATAACTTGTCTAATTACCACCTCAGTTTTAGAATTACACCCTTAAGCCTGTATAATTTTATGTTTCTTAACTGAAATTATTGAGAGGATTATTCATATGTATGCATTTTTCCTTCACTTGCAGAGGCGTGCACTCCTGAAACCTCGTAAATTCCCCCCAGAGTTGAAATATGTGGATTACAGCGTAAAAGTGAGCATGCAAGAATTCTTTGAGGTTCCTGAGAAGTTTTCTATTCCAGTGTTGGCATCAAGCAGAGTTAATTTGAAAGTTCCATCAGCAAAAGACCTTTCATTTCAGAAAACAGGTAATAATAGTCTTAAATATGATTAATTTGTGGGGGTTTTTTCCTACCTGATAATCTGCATTTTTAAGGGTTTTCTGAATATATTCAGAAAATGATGTTTCCATTCTACTATTGATCAAATCCTTAGCCTTGTCTTTGTCATCACTACCCAAGTTCTATCTTTTTAGCTCAAAATAGACCTTTCTATTTGATCTCGGTTTTCTCAAAGGCACACAACCACAGGAGACTTGCTTTAAGAGTCATTTGTTTGGTTCGTTTATCTGACAGATCCTGAATTTGTGCTCATTTCTCAATTCTACTTCCCATCCAGCACTGATCTGTGCTCAAATTGTGCCAGTTATACCACATATGTTTTCTTGTTTGCTTCTCCTCAATAATTAGTGTTAAGTAATTGTATACCATTTTCTCCCTATCCTTCATCAATGAAAAGTTGTGTGTTGGTCTTCAGAATGGTCTTGTCAGCTATCGTCAATCTCTGTTGCCTCTAATTTTTCTGGTATCTTAAATTTTATACTGAAATCTTAATTGTTTCTTTTTTGCTTGGCTTTCACTTTGATCCCTCCTTTACTAGTTGACTTTTTTTTAATGCTTTATTTAAACATATAAAGCACTCTAGATTGCATTTTTTAAAAAGACTTGAGTGGCTGATGTAACTGGAGTTGTTTAGTCTGCAGAAAAGGAGGCTGATGGGAGACCTTGTCGCTCTCTACAACTACCTGAAAGGAGGTTGTGGCAAGGCGGGTGTTGATCTCTTCTCCCAGATAACAACTGATCGGATAAGAGAAACTGGCCTTAAGTTGCACTAGGGGAGGTTTAGATTGGATATTAGGAAAAATTTCTTCACTGAAAGGGTTGCCAAACATTGGAACAGGCTGCCCAGGGAAGTGGTGGAGTCACCATCCCTGGAGGTATTTAAAAAGCATGTAGATGTTGCTCTTAGGGACATGGTTTAGTGGTGACTTGGCAGTTTTAGGTTTATGGTTGGACTCCATGGTCCTAAAGGTCTTTTTAAACGTAAATTATTGTATGATAAAATTTGTGTTTATATTTACCTGCCAGGGTATCTGTGCGTGGTTATATCATAGCTAATGTAATGTCCCACAAGTATCTGATAACACAAATAATTTTTGGTTTTGCTACTTGAAATGGAAGTAGGAGTTTCCTTAGCAAATGTAGTAAAGGCTTGAATTATAGTCAGTTCACCAATGTGAAAAATCCATGGATTTTTTTCGTCACTTCTTTTCTTGGTCAGTAGAGGCCTTCTGCATGTTTGCGCAGTTCACTTCTCCAGCTGTCATCAGAATCAGCCATGTGCTTTCATATGTATGGTAGTTTTTATACTTGGTGTATCCCTTGTGCTATTTTGTTTCTTTTCTGGAAGAAAAATGAAGAATTTCTTGATTATTTCTGACAAATCTTTTTGCTACATATTCATCCTACTTAGATTACAGTATCTGTGCTGTAAAGCATTTAGGGTGTCACTGGACACGTTTTTAGGAAGATGACAATAGTTATTGCAGTATTAGAAGGAAGACTAGCCTGATGAGTAACTAGAGGATGAGCAGTCTGTAGAAGTTGTAGACCAGATGTAACACTGAGACCTGAAACATTTCTTGAATGACAGAGTATTTAAATCCTAGTTAAAATGCTTTTGTTGTCAAGTTAAAAAATCATTGTCTGTGTTTGTAATAATTGATGTAGAGATAAGCTAAAAAAGTCATAATGGCTTTGCAGGAGATTCTTTGAATTGCACTGTAGAAGAGGGGAATACCAGCTGGGAGAGAGAGCAAGATCTGCACACACAGATATGCTAAGGACATAATAAGACCTCCATCATGATCTCAGAACAGAAGTTGTTAACTGACCAGATGGCAGGTCACTGTCGCTTAGCAACTCCTCAAATCATTTTTGAAGTTGAAATGTGAATGAACATATCTGAAAATTTTGAAACATTAATTGATAAAATGTAGTGAAGAAACTTCATTAAGGAAGTGGTTATTTTTCTGTTCAGTTCATGCTGCTTCTTTATCCATCAAAGGAAATCATTAAAGTATCTGAAAGAGGGAAGTAAGCAGTGGAAAGTCAGAAACTAAATCATGCTGCAGTGAACACAATCTTTTTGATATTTATTTTTTCTTTCTAGGACACTTAAATAGTTACATGAGGAAGTAGAAAGGTCAAGACGATGCAGAGAACTAAATGGTGCTTTGGTAGTGAATTCAGAGAGATGGTGAGCTGAAGAACAGGTGAAAAACAGGAGCTATGATAACCAGCTGATAGCATGAAAACAAACAAAGATGTGCTCAGTACAAAGACCATACTGGCTGATTCAGTGTGTTTGTTGTGCTAATGAGGAAACACAGGAATATTTACCGACACTTAGGAAATCTAATATTGTGACAGAAGTTCCCAGGTGGTGTTCCTGTGGATGGAGGCAAAACATTGGTCTCATCTGAAAATTTCAACTTCATTATGTGAAGAAGCAGCAGTATTTTAGCCATGGTGGTAGCTTTCCTTAGGGTGGGAGTAGATACTTCTCTGAAGAAATGACTAGAGTGGTTAGATTTATGAAGAAAAACAAAGGTGGAAGCAAGCTACCTAAAATCAATCCTTGGATCAGAATTTCTTAGATTCCAGTAGCAGGAAAAGTGTCCAGTCAATAGTTTACGAACTCTGCCAACAGGGAGTTAGAAGGTAAAAACTGATGCCACTCAATATATTTTCTTGCAAAATAGATCTTATTTAATAACTTTATTACATTTTTTGGCAGTATTACAGATCTAATAGGTAAACATATTGTATTTGTTTTCTTACTTCCAATATGACATCTTGATCAAAACCCAAGCCATATACTTGTAAGGAACTAAAATAACACGTTGGCCAGTTTGAAAAACTGTAGCATATTTTGTTGTTAGTGCGTTGCTCGAGAGTCATCAGAAAGTGAGCTCTCAGGAACCAGTACTTGTAGGACAAGGTTAACTACTTTTCATCAGTAATTTAGAAGATTATGTAAAGTCTTTGTTGACTTAGCAATGACCCAGATTTTGTGAAGGAATAGTTAGTTGGAATGCTATATGATTATAAACTATGTATTTTAGTGTAACCAAACATGTAGTAGGTTATGTGGAACAGAGCCTGCATGATAAACCAGGTCAGAGGCAGATAGTGAAAAGGACCAACAGTCACACAAAATTATTATCTCGGTGTGAGCTCTTTCTTAATGCTGCAATGGCCAATGAGGTCTACAGGTAAATTAGAAGTGTAAGAATTGGGGAGATGATCTTGTCTCAGTACACAGTATTGGCATACAAGAAGTGAAAAGTCTGGTGTTTGTAAGAAGTTTATGGAAATTCTGAAAGAATTTGAAAAAGACAAACCGCAAAAATGTTCCAGTGCTAGAAAAGAAAGCTTAGGACAAGGCCAACCGTGTGATCACTTAGAATTCTGTTTGCCTGACAAGCAGTTCTAGCAGAGTCCCTGTAGTGTGTCAGTGTTATGTGACCCAAGGAGTTTATACTTACTGCATGTGGAAGGAGATCATCTAGTAAGCCTGTCATTAGCAGAATGCCAAAGGACACAGCCTAATCCTCAGCTCTGTTTCATACTGAGATTCTTAGGGATCCTTTGGTTTCATCTGTGCACTGAACTAGACCTTAAGTACCCCCATCCTCTTAAAGCTCCTCTTGACGTTAAGCAGAATTTATCTAGTAATTCTTTGCTCTGTAAAAATTTTGGTATGCAAGAATATCACATCACATACCACAGTGATTATTCACTGTTGTCTCAAACTGGATCCTTAAGGGCTTTAGATCAGCATAAGTAACCTGGGAAATCATTCAATCCCCGTATATAGCTCGGGACAAAGGTAATTGACAGTAAAACTTTAATGCTTTATAAACCAAAGGATAGTGTATTGAGCAGTTAGAAACTTGTGTTAGGCCTATTTAACATCAAAATAAGTTGCCTTTTTCTTAGTGGTGTGTTATTAAAGAATGAAAAGGCTAAAATGCTAAGTGGAATTAAAATAATGGCTCCAGATTTTAAGCAACAGAGTAGCCGCCTCCAAAAACAGCTCCGTGCTTCACCAAACTAGCAAGTTGCTGGTTTCCTTGGATAAAGCATTGGTAGCAATGCTTTGACTGTCTTGCCTCATCTGTCTCTGTATGCATGTGTTTCCAGAGCAAAACCAGTAAGAGGCCACTTCATGATATAAAGCACAATTTCATTTAGAGGAGCCCAGTAAATACCCAGATTGTCATGGCTATTGATTTTTAGTCTGATATTTGCTGGCAATTTAAAAATTGCAACATATTACCCCCAAACATGATAGTTGATGATTCCGTGTTAATTATGAAAATGTTACCCATGAATAAACGTCTATAACATTGATCTGATCTCAGTATTTTTCTTATGTAGACTATAATTTTACTTAGAAATATTTACTGCTAAAGTTTTGATTGCCTTACTTTCTAATAAATAAAGTGCAGAACAACTAACAATCAAGAATAAAATTTTAAATCATTTGGCATGCATCATTCTTACTGTTAGAAATGAAAAATATTTTTCAGTGTTTCCCTTTTGTGTTTTATGTAGTCATATCAGATAGCTGAGTAAAAATGTTTACTTGCACTGTATCTTTTACAGATTGACTTTTTCATGTTAGTATTATTTCCTAATCTCTCTCTATATTTTCTTGATAATTATATACTATGTTTTTAAATTTACATTAATATCTTTTCATGACCTGTGGTCAACTTTATCTCCTTCTTTCTATGACTTTTAAATATTGTCACATGTACTTGATCAACATTGGGTTTAATCAACGCAATCTTTTTTCATCTTTTATGTATTTATTTATTTATTTCTCCGAAGGAATTTACTGGGCCCTTAAATCTATTTTCCAGTAAAACGTTATCACTAATTCTGTTGTTTCGTCCCAGTATTCCATTGTCCCCATGCTGTATAAATTTTCCTGCATATTAGGGTTTTTTTTAATAATGTCTTAATTTTTTAAAGCAAACTTACATAGTTACTGTCCAATAACAGAAATTTTGTTATCTTTTCATTTTGCTTTTTAAATTTTGAGGTCTTATTCTATCTGATATCATATTAAGACTTTCAGAGTTCAGTTCTACGATTTAACTAACAGTATAGTAATAAGAATTTGATTACGTTTAGTGGGTTTAGTCATCCAGGATAGTGAGGCACAAATGGGATTAAGATGTGTAAGTGGTAGCATTCCTCTTTAAGCTTCCTTCATACAAAGGCTTTATTTAAAATGTGATTCTATTTCAAAATATGAGTCTGAAAAATGATAAGTCTTTATCTTAATAGTTTTTATTCCAGCTTTTTCTATTGAATAGCTAATTCTGCTATATATGTACTGGCAGAAAGTTGCTATGGTCTTGCAAAAGTGAGAGGGAATTAAATATTAGACTGAATATGTCTGGTTGGTGTTCAATACCTGCAATAATGAATTCAGTGGAGCTGTATTTGCTACAGGGGTTTTTGTACTGTGAAAAACTTTTGGAAGTCCTCTCTCTTATGCTGGTGTGTGAATAGGCTTTCTGCCATGGTGAAGAAGGATGTAAATCCTCAGAAAACGTATCAGAGTACCCTTTACCTCATTCTCTGGTCAGAATTGAGATTCAGAAAATTCACTGAATCCTGGAGTCTGACTGGAGGAAGAGCATGTGGATAGACTGCAAAGCCTTCAAGCTTACTTGTCAAATCCTATGGGGATTCATTTGCCATCGCTTTAGGGCTCAGGATGCTGATAGGTGATTTAGGTTTTCATCAGTGAGCTCTGACATCATCTTACATGAGTGTCAGTGTCAAGGCTTATTTTTGTCTTTGATGCGGTCTTGAGACTGTTGCGTCTGTGAGGCTTAGAAGATACTGCTTCTCTAAAGCCAGTGACAGATCTGATGTTGGCAGTGCCCATTTCTCCTCATCACTGGGTCTGGGAGGAAGACATTGGCTTCTTTTTATTGTATTTATTTTATTAATTTAATTTCATTTATTATTATGTGTATATTTGGACTGGTCCCATGCTGTGACTGGAAGGAATGTTGTGCTCTCCCAGTGGCACTCCCTCTCTTCCTTCTAAAGGTGAAAACACAAGAAACTTTGAATAGAGAGAGAGGTTTTATAGCTCAGAGTTGTAGCGTGATAAGCATCCATCTGCCTTCACATATTTATATTTAGGATGAAATAATAATTTAAAATTTAGAATATTTTGGTGTTATTTTGTAAAGGTACATGTTTTAGAGCTTTTTAATTTAGTTGCCAGTGTCACTGACTTTGTAATGCACATATATGTTTATAATCGTGATCATTTTTTTTTATAGTTTTGTCTAAAGAGTTCCTGCTATGCAGTCTTATTTTATAGAACTGTGTCTGTATAAAAGACAATGCTCTTTCTGTAAGTAAGGTGCATGTTTGACAAGTCAGAGCTATTGTATTAGCTCTGTTTAATAGAGTTTACAAGCAGTTTATGTGCTGTGTATTGCTGCTCCTGTCTAGCGACACAACACTGATTATGGTTGGGAAGGAAGGAAATGGCAATGGATCTTTGGGTAAAACTGTGAAAACCAAAACAAAAATCCATCCCATTTGTCTTTTCAGTAGTGAAAGAATAATGGGAAACTACAGTGACAATAAATATAGTGATTTGAATGTTTTCAGTCAATTTATGAAAAGGACAAATATGGCAGAAGAGATGGAAGGTTATAGCTTTACAAGTTAGTTTGTGAAAAGCCCATTTTTTCATATCTTACATTTACTGGGAATTATAAAAATTTACAGCCTTTTAAAGTGTTTACATGAAGTTGTGCTTTGAATGTTGTCAGGTTTCATTTTTTATTCAGAAGATCATAATTAGGGGCCTTAATAATAGGCTGAAAATGTTGTGTCCTAGAATATTGGACACAAGAATAAACAAGGAATAGCCTCTGTCTCTTCTTCCTTAGCTCCTAGAATATCTTAAAAATTAATATGATACTAATATCAGCTTGGATCTTTCTGATGATTCAACAGGCAGAGTACTCATGAATTATTGCATTTTGGAGTAAATACTCCATGCTAGAACAAGAAAGAAGTGGAGTAACATTTGAATTAGGACTATATTGGAAAACCTGTTGGCCGTAAAAGTAATTTTTTGTTGTCCAAATCTAAAATGTCAAGATTCACGTTTCTGGTCTCCTCTCTGTGCTTGTTCTAAATACTGATGTAATGTTAAGGAGTAAATAAGAAAAAAGTAATAACACAGATTTTTAACACCTGATGACTAGTTTCCAGAGCTTAGCTTTTAGTGCAGATTTGGTATAGTTTTAATGACAAAGGAACACTAATAGCATATGTAGATCTATGGATTTTTGTAGCTCAGCATCAGTGAAAGTAAATCCTAATTACATGTTTGTAATGATAGTTATCCTGTGAACTCTTCAGCCACTGTTGTTTCTAGAGGGACTCAATGGAAATTTGTTCTTCCTCCTATTTTCTGTGTATCATTGATTTAAAAGAACATAAAAAAATATGCTACTGTTTGGAAAAGATGTGGAAAAACAGCTTGTTAATGAAAGATCAGGTTTAACTAAGTTTTAACTAAGCAGAACAGCTTGTTCAGCAGTTGGGTTTATTTAAACAACATAGTTTTTGTACTAAATAATGTCATATATCAAAGATGAAATAGCATAGGTTAAAATGTGGGGAAGGACTTTGTTTTGCAAACTGATGTCTCTGAAAATGTTTGAGAAATCTGCAAAGTAGCAGATCACTTAACTCACACTGTGAACTAAAGCTATTAGCCTCATTTCCCACTCTGTATTTTTCTGACTTCAGTTCCCTCTTACTCTTCCATTAAGGATTTTTTTTTTAATTTTGAAAAACAAGGATCCTTGAGTGCATAACTGGAAAAACATAGTGTAACTATTGAAAAGTGCTATTACCATTTTGTGAAAGTGAGAGTATTACTGAAACATCATAGCCAGTTCTGATTTCCATGCTTCAGAAAGGAGATTACAAATGAGGAAGGGTTCAGGAAAGTGCTATAGTAATTGTTTCAAGGTCTGAAAGCTTGAATAGCTTGGCCTTTCAGTGATCTCTGAGGGAAAGGGGTCCTGTTCAGGTTACCTGTAAGTACTTAGAAAGGGACAATATGTCTGACTGTAAAGGGCTCTATGCAGAAAGCATAGTGCTTTCTACATAACACATAGATTTGTAATTAAGTGATTTATGATACCCTGTAAAATTATGTGAAGTTCATTAAATACTGGCACAACCTCAAGAGAAGGAACAATCTTTCTACCACTCAGTGTTATAAAAAAGAAAGTGGAAGCTTTCCCAAGATACACACTTTTGTTCCAACAATCAGGCTAGGGCTTAATATAAGAATTAGTTGGTGAAATTCTAATGTTAAGATAATGTTCAATAATATGTCTTTTTGGTATTAAAACTGAAATAAACATTTGATGCAATCAGATTATACAAATGGGAAGAATAATGAAATACTTAAAAGCTAAAAATACATAAAATAAATAGAACTATATATTTATAGACATCAGCTTGAAATAAAGACCTGAAAAATCAAAGCTAAAGTGAAAATTAGTTGAATGATTAGGGAAAAGAGAAAAATCTTTACTCTGGAAGATGAAGTGGGTTATCAGATTTCTGAATATACATAAATTATTTGCATCAAATTTTAACAGGAATTAAGGACCATCATTCTAGTACACTCAAAATTTGAAAAATGTAATTCAGGCATGTGTAGGATCTTCTCTGTTGTAGAAAGGGAAACATTCTACAGATGAATTTGGTCAGTTGCCTGAATAATACAAGATACCAGTATTTAAAACTGAAGCACTATAGTGGGTATCCAGATATCAGAACCATAAGTGTTTATCCCAGAGTTAGGAAATGCCGGAATTTTCTGGAATAGGCTGTGCCTTTAGCTATTGTAACATGACAGTAGTGATGGCTTTGAGTAATGAAGAAAAAAAATGTTTAGAATTTCCTGATGTAGACCGCCTCATGTATTTGTATGTGACAGTTCATGGGTACTAACTACAGCATGCGAGTACTTCACAAGAAGGGCTTCCTGTTTTTTTAGGTTTTCTTATTTCAGACTGTTTTTTTGTTTGCAATCTTCTGCCTTGAGAGGACTTTACATTACCAATCATACTTTTAGCAGAAACCTGACAGTAATACCATTGGCTAGAAGCATTCTAAAGGGAAGAAAATATATGGGAGTAAATGATTGATAGCAACTGATATGCAAAAGCAATACAGCAGCATGTCAGTTCCAGCATATCAAAACTTTTTAGTATATATTGTAATAATAACCAAATACCAACTGCTATTGCCACGTAATGATAAATATCCATATATATATGTCACATCAGTAATGATAAATTTATGCAGTTCTTTAAAATAGTAATAAGATTTTAAGTTTCAAATGGATATGCACCTAAGCAAGTATGTCCTGATATATGCTTACTCTGTTTTATAAGCATGTATGTTGTTGAACTTGTCTAAGGCAAGCATGCCCAGAGAATGCTTTTAGTCGTGCCATACGGTTTAGTTTCTTTCCTAGTGTATAAAGATAGACCTATAAAAAGCCTAGGCAGGAAAATAAAAGTATAAACTTTTTTTTTTTTTTGATGGCTAGTTTGTACTATTTTGGCATTCAAACTGTGCAGTAGGAAATAAAAGTCCACAATGCATTTCAATGAAGAAATGTTCTTAACGTGAGAGACAGTTTGTTCCACCGTGCTATCTAATTTAGATTCAGTATCGTAAGCTGATATCAGAGTTCTGTTGCCTCTTACTACAGGACAGAACAATGCTGGCTGCCTGCCATTATACTTGCAAAGAATATCCAAGAAGTGCTGTCTTTTTTTTGTTGTTTTTCTGTTCTCCCTAGTGAATGGATGAAAAACCTTTCTTTACAGAATTATCAAGAATTGTTAGAAATTTCCACTTTCTTGATAATTGTTCCTACAGTTAATTTATGCAGATTATTGTAGCTTCTTTGTGGCTTCTGTTAGAACAACTACTGGCTTACTTTTTTTTCCTCTTTTTTTTTTTTTAAAGAAAACTTCCCATAGGGAATTGAGACCGAAAAAGAAAGGAATATGTATTGTCATGTGCTAAAGAAATCTCTGGCCAGCTCTTGTTGTATCTTTTTAGCATTAAGCCTTCGTTACTAATTATGCATTAACTTACTATTTTGTAGTAAGTGGTACAAAAACTTGGTCTTTGATTCTTTTCATGTAATACTTCCTTATACATTCATTGCACTCTTTTTATTAGATCTGAGCTGTCTTCTCTGTTTGTAGGAAATTTTTCTTAATTTCCTGTCCTTTCCCCTGTATTGCTTATTTTTTAAAGATCTTGTCTCAGCCACTTCCTTCTTCCAGTCATGAAGAATCACTTTTTAAATTTTTGATATTTGTAAAATTTGGACATATGTTTTTAAGAGATCTTAGCTCTGTCTTTGTTGTGATTTTAGGTAAGGAGACTTTGATTTATTACTCTACAATATTTTTCTCGGTGTAATGCTTCCCAATTTGGCAAATCCTTTTTAGTGGGGCTATGTGTCGAGCGACTTAAGGAAACACCTTAGCTTTACTATCTTTCTTAAGCTGTATTAAGCAAACTTTTTACTTGGCAGCATTCCAGTTCCAATAGTGACTTTATAGTCTGCTTGTTTCTAAAGCTTTTCAAGTATTCTTCAGAAATACTAGGGGGCAACATTTATTAACCAAACAACCCCCAAGAAACTCTTTGTTCTACTCTATTGTAGTGCCACACAGTTCTTCACTGGCTTATGAAAGTGATACATGAACATGTGGAAAAAAACCACGATAAACAGTTAGTAGGTTTTTTAGAAAATCTTCTACAAATCTGATGGATTCAGATAAAGCTAAAGATAATTAGCAGATAAACATACACATTAAGGGGTATTAAAAAGTGGTTGCTTTTTCAAGACTACTGAGTAGAGTGATGTTCTACTTCAGATGAGCACATCTGAAGACCTGATACATAAGCAGAAGTCAGAAGAGTCCAGACTCTTCTATATGGTAGCTTATTTAACATTCTGGGAGTCCATACCTGCAAATTCAGTCTTCAGGATAATTTTACCATTTATATGTGACACATGCACAGTGTCAGAGGCCGAGATAAGTTCACTGTGAAGTTTAGCTTTGAGCTTCTTGGAACTTAGAATTTAGAATTTTTATTGCAGAATGAAAGCTAATATAACATGCAAGTAGTCAACTAGCTGCTGAAGGCCCATAGTTTCCTACCTTCAGAAATTATGCCAACGGATAGTGATATGGAAGAACAGTATTTCTATTCTCGTTCTTTCCCTCCTCCCACAGTTTGTAATAGGACTAAACAGCGATTGCTCTACTAAGTGCCATTATTACTAACCTCTAGAATAAGTTTTTTTCTTACATTTTTATGTTAAAAGAAATGTCATTACTTTTCTTTGAAAGGCACTGTTGGCTAACAGAAAGGATTAACTTTGAGTTCAGGTCAGGCAGATTGAACATGATGAGTAAGATTTTTAAGACCTAGAAGACATGGATTCTGTCAATTCCAGATGGTAATCAAATTGTCTTTTGCAGTAAGTAAATGGCACAAGATGCCAGGCAGTTGCCAGAGAACATGACCAACACCTGTGTGCTGTAATTTAGCTTTCTAAGAACATGTGGTGATATTACACACCAGAAGTTTTACTTTTGCAAATACCCCTGTTTTGACACTGTCTCACCACTAAACCCAATTAAGATATTCAGATCAGGATCAAGTGGATGTTTCCCACAGGCATTTTTCTAACACAAATCTGTAAAATAAAACTGTTTGCCTATATCATGTGAAATATCTCCCTATCAAACAATAAATATCCTGTCTAGGGAAGGAAACTGTACCAAATCCCTTTATAGTTCTGCCTGCCTTTTCACTGTTGTAGCAATGCTTGCAGTCTCATTCATTTCCATGGGCGCAGGCTCTACTTCCTGGTACGCAGAAATAACAGAGATGCTGCCCATTGCTTACGATTACTACGTTTGTCTCAGAAATTGTTAGGCCAGTTGTGACCCCATGGATTATTTTCATCAAACCTTTGAATTAATTCCTGGCCTGATCTTTGCTGAATATCTTATGAGACTGAGAAAGAAGAAAACAAGCTAAGCTGAGAAACTTTTAAGCCCAGTTTACTTTATGGTATTTAAGGTTGGCATGAAAAAACATTTTGCAGAAATAAAACAGCCTTCATGTATAACTCACAGGCAAGTGATTTCTGTAATTATTTTGATTTGGAGAACCTGGTTCCCTCCATAAACCATGTCTTATTGCATAAAATAACCTATCATGTTAAATAAACATGACCAATTTACTTGCTTTACTTTTCATTGATTATAATTGATCACAACATTTCAATCATTCATCTGACCTATTTTTCAATGTATTTTTTAATGCATAAGAAACAAATATTTTAACAAAAGTAATGCCAAACTAAATATTGTAAATATGGAATGGGATGGGTAGGAAGAGTTGTTTTTCTTTTTAATTTTTTCTGTGGGAGTAATTTCTGTTTGAAAGTGTGCATTTCAAATATGGGTGAAAGATAACCCTAATCATTAGTTATCAGTGAAAGATAACCCTAATTATTAATAATGACAATTTTCATTTAGTCCAGGAAAGGAAAATTCATGCAGAAATATTTTGGAGCTTGCAGTACACTGTATGATCTTTCTTCAAATATGTGTTGCAAACATCTACTTTGTCTTGAAATGCAAGTATTTAAAAAGTATATGTCACATTTTAAGTCAATATTGTGATTCAACGTCCTAAAATAATTCCTGTAGACAGTAAAAATTAGGGAATGTATTAATGAACGGAAGAATGGAAAGGACAGTTTCATTCCCTGACAAGCTCAGGTTCCTTTTGTGGAAGATAGCCAGTAGGGATAATAACTTAGTGACAAAATAGAAAAAAGAAGTAATAATTCAAAAATTACCAGGCCATTAATCTTGTCTTTAAAAGAGAACAAACTAATTTATTTCAGAGAGGGTTAAACCTGAGGTGCAATTTATAATCTTTTTGATAGCCTTGTAATGTTGAAAGATTAATAATGTCATTCTGTATGATTCGTCTCTTAAACTTGAACTATTTTTGTGAAAAAAATGAAGTGGTGATGATATAAGGCAACAAGAAACCTTCGATTTGCTGTTCGTTTGTGGAAAGGTGAGAACCAAATACATGAGGGGCACCACTTTGTGAAAGAGAATGAGCAGCATTGCAAATGAAGATTCATTGTACTATCAAAATTTGGTAGTTGTCATTGAAGACATTAAATAGTTTGAGTCCAGTTGTCATACATGTCATCAGAAAATAAGCCAAATTAAGGAAGAAGAAGGGAAATTCCATGAGAATTTGTCAGATGTTCCCCCTCAGGGAGAACAGAGTTGCTTGGAGTTTTATCTGTAAGGTTCTGTTGTGTTACTGCACTGTCTCTGAACTTCCTCATTATCTTTTCCAGCTGTTGGCATTGGTTTCTAACCTAGGAAAACAGTGAAAAGAAAGAGTCTTCATTACATATAAAACTACACTGAACTTTTTACAGCTGCAGTCTTCCTTTAGTTGTTCATGTTTCTTAGAGACTCTTGGGAGCATTGACCTGGGGAACTGTCTTTATGGCCAGTCACTGGAGTTTGTCATGTACCTTCACTTATCCTTTGGAAGGTGTCTTACAAGAGCTGGTGAAGGGCTTAAAATAATGTAAAAGAGTCTGATCCTTTCCGCAAGCAAAAGCAGCGGAGGGCGTCTTTGCAGCAGTAATGTTAGACCTGGCTAAGTCCAAAGACGGACAGCATTTGTATTGCTTCTTCATATCTCTAGAGATTACTGTGGGGACTTTTTCCTGCATGCTGTGGATTGGGCAAATGGCACTTTTCATGATTCTGTTCCAACTTGGACACCCCTGGCATTCTCAGAAACTCCGACAAAATTGTGCTTAGGCAAAGTCTAATAAGTAGCACTCATGAGAACTACAAAACTTAACAGAATTCTGGTAGTTGTTTGGGCTACTATTAGCCAAATATACCGTATTGTCTCTATCTCTTGTGGTAACTGTTGACAAAAGTATAGTAACTACTATACTTTTTTTGATATTTACAGACATTCATATGCATTAAACTTCCCTACTAGATTTAGTAGATCTTTTAAAAGATTTCTCTCTGTGCACTACGAAAAACAACAGAAAATATTGTTTAGATGCTGCAGTAGTTTAACCTGGCAGCCTGCAACCAAGCACTAGACAGCAATTTGCTAACCCCTGCCTTTCCCCTCCAGCAGGGTGGGGAGGAGAAATGGACGAAAAGGGGAAACTCGTGGGTAGAGATAAAGGCAGTTTAATGAGACAGCAACAGGAGGAGTACTACTACTACTAAAGATAATGGTAATAATGGATATGCAAAACAAACTATACACAATACAGTTTTTCCCATCACTTGATGACTGATTTGCAGCCAGTCCCAGCGGTGATCATGGAATCCTGAAATCATGAATTTAATGAAATTCCCCCAAAAGTTTGAACTCCCAGACAAGAAAAGATTCCAACTCACGGAAATGAGAAGAGCTGATAAATCCCTGTCCCCCAGCCAACCCTCATTCATAAACTGAGCATGACATCTGTGATATTGGAATATTTCCATTGGCCAGCTTGGGCTATCTGTCTTGCTGTGCTCCCTCCCAGCTCCTGCACACCTACTCATCAGCTGAATATGAGAAACTGGAAAAAGTCCTTGATTTCATAGCAATAACTGAAACCATCAATATTATCAAAATTCTTCTCGTACTAAATCCAAAACACAGCAGCTACTGGGAGGAAAATTAGCTCTATCCCAACCAAAAGCAGGACAGATGCTTAAATATATCTTTTTTTAGGAAAATAAAAATGTGGCTATGTTTATAAGATAACAGTCATAAAATTCTACTGTTTGTATTAATTTGTTGCATGTACTGCTGGGGAGACTCTCCTACAGTTTACTGGAACTCCCTCCAGATTCTGCATGTGAATTCAATGTTTGTGACAAACTTTACAACATTGCAATGTTTTCGTTTTGTTTTTAGATAGAAGTGATGCAGCTGAGCTTCCTATAAAATTCATTCCTCGGTGTACTGGTCGCTACCACTGTCAGATTCTTCTGAAGTCCTCCTGCGATGTTCGTGTCTATGAGATTGAATGTGTAGTGAATGCAGACCATGCTGAAGCAGAGCTTGAATTTCGAACTCCAGCTTACCAGGCAGTGATTCAGGATATTCCAATAGTAAGTTCACTTTACTACTAGAAACTAAACTAAGATTCAGGATTTTTAAATTGGACTCGGGATCAATACTGTTAAAATTTACAGTGGTAAAAAGCACAAGTGCATCTAAATATTGACTTGAGTATGATTACTCAAAGTCCATACCGGACATAAGATAAAGCTTGTTGGGAAAAATAGTTTCTGGCAGTTCTTAAAGTAAATTATTAGTTTGCTGGGCTTATTTCTAATGCTTCATTTCTGTTCTTGCAATTGTTAATCTGTTATTTAATAATGCTATCACACTGAAAGTGAAAAAAGGAGTTGTTTAATCTAGGGAATAAATGTATTGTTTCTGAAAAAAGGAGGGGTGTTGAGGAGTAAAATAGAATAACTAGATTACATACAATTTAAAAAACATGGAAAGCATAAGCAATAATTATATATAGTTTTGTCATATCTATTTTGTATATGAAACTCTTGATACATGAGAATTAAGACCAGGGAGTGAAGATGGAGTGTAGGCTGGAATATGATCTCCCTCAGAAAATTATTGCTCAAAATTTAAAGAACTTTTCAGATTTAAAAGAAAAAAAAAAAGAAAAAAATGATAGGGAAGGAGCTTCAACTGCAAGAGAAAGGGTAAAGATTATTTAAGAGTTAAAGATAATGAAATATTTCCTGAGATTTGAACCACGGTTTGGTCTGTGCACTTGATGTAATCTTTTGATATTAGAGCCACTGAAGAATACTAGTGAGTTAATTTATAGAAAAATTACTCTGAGATTTTGTAGACAGGAGAGTGGGGGCAGATTCAAGCAAGGAGACTTAATGTCTGGGGAAAGACTATGCTGTCAATGCCCTGTGAAATACTGAAAGTAGACAAGGAACAAGTATATTAAGAAAAAAAAAAGTAAAGAAAATGAAAGGAAATAATATTACAGTGCTATCTTTTCTTACATATAAATTTTAAGATGGTTATATATTGGCTTATTGAATGTTATATTAGCTGAAAAACAGCTGTTGTATAACACAGAAAGGTAAAGGGTTTCCACTTAGTTTAAGCAGAGAGTTTCTAAGCAGATTGGCTTTAGATTTTTTTTTTTCCATTTTTTAGCGTACCTAAGTATATGCTTTTAAATTTCATGCAGGAGTCATGTTTTTATCCTTTTAGGTCCTGCTTGTTTTCTTTGCAAGTAAATAAAAAGTACCCCAGTTGGAGTATATACTCTGTATGTGTTTGAGAGAGAGGGCATGTGTGTCTCTGTCAGTCTGTCTCTTTCTATGGAATGCATAGACATGGTCACAAAGTCTGCTCTAAATGTTATGCCCTAAATTTGCAAACTAAAATGTTGATGAACAAACAAATATAAAAGTGTGAAGTTATTCCTATCCTTTTACATCTTAAGCTTAATTTTGTGATTGCGCATTATGTTTTCTCACAAGGTTTCTTTCATGTTGAGTATAAGAAATGTGTTTTGTTCTGGTAAGGAATTAGGTTACATTTTTATATACATTCATTCTAGCTGGAGCTTCTGCATCTATCAGAAATTTTTCCATACTTTCATGTTGTTAGTTAGCACTGTTATATTTGTCATTCAAATTACTGAACTTTGAAATACTCTATGGAGGAAGACAGACACTCGTGGAGAGTGAAACAGAGGTATGGCATTATTCAATCTGTTAAACTTGGTTTCTTGAACCTAATATTTATTATTCAAAGTGCCTTTTGCAGATGCTAGCAAACTAACTGTCATAACATCTGTGTTAAACTGTCATTACATCTTTGTAAATGGAGGAAATAGAATGGTCAAGTGATTTGCTTAAAGCCACACAGTGAATTAGTGACAGAACCAGAATAAGAATCCACCCGAGTCTGAAATCTGTGATTGTTTTTTGTGTGGGAGCTGAGGCTGAGCATCTGAAGTTTCCATACTTCTCAAAAGCATGAGATGAATGTAATTGGTCCATCATTTACTTTCAGCCTCTCCAGTGAAAGAGACCCAGGTCCTGTACAAGCAGACTTATTGTCTACCTCAGATTTAACCACCTACTATCCTGTGAAAAGATTCTACCTCCCTTTGAATTAATTTAATTTCTCATTGAATTAACAGGCTTTGGATAAGATTTCACATTAAGCAGAGATCCTATAAGAATTACATGATTAAGTAATTAAAACTGTTTCTTAATGCAGAAGCTCAAGGGAGTAGAATTTAACAAAAATTTTATTTTTATTTTCTAATGTTTGTGGATGACCTAAATATCTTGCTTTAGAAGATATTTTTACACAAATTCATGCTGTATTAGAGGGATTTGTTACAGAAGAATTTCAAAGTGATTGTGTTTGTCAATTACATTTCTCCAGCTGACAAGTTTTTGTGTTCGAGATTAAGAAGAAATACTTACTGGTGTAATCGTCACTAGTGTGGATAAAGGAAGCATCTGATACCAGTGGCACTAGAAATCATTGAAAATAGAACAACTTAAGCTGCCAAATTTTGCCTATCCTTCACTTTTCCTTACCAAAGAACAACCACGGTGATGTTTTTCCTCTATCCCACTTTTTAAACAGTAGATTAGCAAAGGGTGATGACCTGCCAGTTTTAAAACTGGTCAAGCTGGTTTTCAAAAGGGTAAAGTTTTTCCTGATGTTGTGGAGAAAAAAAGTGTGAGAATAAAAATAATCTTTTGGTGCTTTTTTCCCCCTTTGTTTTTTTATTCAGCATGAGGATACGAGTTAATTTTTTGTTGTTTTCTATCAGAGGTGACGTAACTGTTGTTATTACAGAATCGGAGACCATAGTGATGGAACTATTTTGAAAAAGTGAGGCACCATACGAATCTCAACATTCCAAACAAGAATTTGTGCTCAACTGCTAGGAAATTTGCTTCTTAACAACTAATAATTAAGCATTAATCATACATATTAATCAAACCCTAGATATATGATACTGCAGGTCTCATGCCATGCTATGGAGTTAGGTCTGATGACCACAGGTGGTGGTTCTTTGTTTCTGAGATTGAGATAGCTGAGCTTCAGAGACTTTCAAAGAAGGAAACGAAGATTGAGGTGCCATCTCTATTCCCCCAAATCCATTGTTTATCTCTGACATTAATATACAGTTTTCTGTGGATGAATACAATTTTGGGTCAAAGGATCACTTCTGCTTTTCATAGATCAGATCAATCTTCTCTGTTTTGACAAGGCAGGTATTAGCTCTTGAATGCCATTTTATTTTCTTTTTTCATTTGAATATTAACTTTTTTGCAGACTGTATGTTTTGTCATCTGGTTCCTTCAAATAGTAGGAGGCTGGATAGCATTATGTTAGTTTTACTACTTTTATGCAGTACCCAAGCATGTATTGCAAAGTATCTCACTGTCTACCATAATCAAATAGTTCTGTGATGCGTCTGGATGCAAGACAAACATGTTTCTTAAATAGCTATTCGTACTACTCAGTACAGTCATTATTTAAAATAGATTAGTCTCTTGAAAGACCAGCTTCTGAGACCATGTAAATGCTCCTTTGGACACGGAGTCCTTAATTCGTAAGCAAGACTAATTCTGTAATACAGTCAGTAGCCAAATGAGGCAATATATGCCAGTACACCACATCAGCACTTCAAAGACGTACAGTAAGATTTTCTACAGATGGAAAAGGAGAGAATTTTGACAAGCATTAAACAGCACCAAAAATATACTTGTAAATGATTATAATGATACTTAGAATTTCCATCTTGACCATTAGCTATATAATGTATATTTTCTTCTAATGATTATTCCTGCTGACGGTATTGCTACCAATAGTATTAGTACCTGTACCTCTGGCTGCCAGGAATAAGGGACTTATTATTAGCTTAATTAATTTTTGAAATACACTGTTTTATTCTCCCCAAAGGTGCTCTGAGCCAGTATTTTGGGGAAATGAATATTGTGCTTTGATTTGATGATAACTACAAGTAAAAGCTGAAATGCATGTTAAAAGCTTTAAATTCATGATCTAATACATATCTTTACTTTGATTTCAGACTAACATGTCCAACCAGGACTGGAAACTTGAAGCAATTTTGGAAGGACTTGGTTTTTATGGCCCTCCTCTAATAAAAGTTGGTCTCGGTGAAACAGCTCTGTATCCTCTCATGTTCAAGCCTGTTGCTGAGTGCATAACAAAGGTAAGAGGGAAATTAGTTTCAACATTTGAAAAGGATGCTTCTGTTAATAAAATTTACATCAGCATCCACATTATGAAAGTGCTTAGGCAGTTACTAACAATAAGCTTCTGCTTGAAAGGTAAGAGGGAAATTAGTTTCAACATTTGAAAAGGATGCTTCTGTCAATAAAATTTACATCAGCATCCACATTATGAAAGTGCTTAAGCAGTTACTAACAATAAGCTTCTGCTTGAGAGTCAGAAATTCAAAGGTTGCCTACTAGCTGAGGTAAAAAAAACAAAGGAACTGACTTTGCAAAGCTGAAGATTAGGCATGATAGATTTCCCCACCACACTTTATTATCTCTTCCTTTATTTGCTCTTTTATCAAACCCTCAATTTTAAGAAAATGAACAGTTACTCTTTAGAGATTCTTAGCGTTGATTATAAAAATGTGTGTTGTGTTAGTCTGAATTTAAATACATATATTAAATTGTATTTCATTACCTAAATTTTAAAGTAGTAGCATTGAGTATTTTTCATTGCATGCTATATCACAAATGGATTAAATAATATGTGTTACAAGTTAAGTCACCACTTAGAAGCTGCTTTTGCCATCAGAGTAATCACTATTCTGAATGCTAAAATGAAAATCAGAGCAAAGGCTGTAACATTTATAGCAAAAAGCAGTATACATATTTTTGCCTGTATACTATCTTGTTATGTCAGGTTGCTATTCAAATGTGTAAACTGCCAAATACAAAAACAAATGTTTTAAGAAACATTTGCAATTCTTCTGCATGCATTAGCAACTAAATATAATGTAGTTTAGGTATCTGGTATTATAAAACTATTAAAAATCAAAAGCCCTGAATCCTTTGACAACAAATAATTATGAAGAACATTTTAGTTAAAGGACAGATGGAAATGATTGAGCAAAGTCATATTTTCTAGGAGGAATGAGTATGCATGAGAACATATTTTCTCAGATATGTGTTTTCCAGGAAGAAGCCAAAAATTATAAAATCTAGAAGCATGAAGGCTTTATATTGTTAGATTTCATAGTTTAGAAAAATTAAAAGTAAGAGGTTTTGTGTCTTTACGTTTCCTTTCTATGTAACAGTAGAGTTTACTCAAGAACTAGAAAAGTCAATTGGAAGACTTTCTTGTAAGCATAGTTTGTTGCCTGAGTTTGAGATGAATACACTAAAGGAGTTGGTTTGGCAGCCAAAGGAGACTTCTAAGTGCTAAAACTTCTTTTTCTTCTTTCTTTGTCATAGGGAAGGCTTATTCTGCGAAATGATACAGCTGGCACTGAAAACATCTTTAGCCTTAAGGGAATAGGGAAGAAACCTCTGGCACAAGATCATATTGTGATAGATTGCCAAGTGAGAAAGGTCACTCGAAAAATTTTATGGGTGCCCAATTATACCAAGAACAAGTTAACGTACAAGGTAAATTTTTGCAATAATGTGACCACTATTTTTCTATCCAAGGGCCTACAAATTATGTCTTACGAGATCAAATATTATTGTAATTGCAGATATACTATTAAAATTCATGTATCCATGAGAAATTATATTAAACTATAGTTTATAGTATATGGATATGTTTGTAGTCAGGAAGTTTGTGAGATAGTTTATGATTTTACTGTATGTTCCATAGAAAAAGATTTCTTAGTTTTTCAGTCTGGTTCCTAAGGGGACAACACTTCTACAATTGTACTCTGTTCATGTTCTAGTCTTTCCTCCCTTTCTCCTCCACTGGGTTGAAACCAGTGGCCAGTTCCATCAGTTTTGAAGTCAGAGACAGGGCTTGAGAATTACAGGGTTGTTAAAATCTTCATAAAGCACTGGAATATTACAGGAAAAGGACAAAAATTATTATCCTATTAAGTGAAAGGTTGCAGCGTGAGCTCACTATATGTCTGTGCCTAATGGCCTGGCAGTCAGTGCTTGCATTTCTTGGAACAAGTAACAGCAGTTAGTGTCTTTTGCCCAGATGTTGTTTTAGAGGTGCTGGAGGAAGTTGGGAGTACTTTGTGTGTTTGCTGGTGGGAAAGAAAATTCAGAGGAAATAACAAACTGGGGTTGTTGAAGGGCAATGGGTCACAGGGGAGGTGGAGTAGGAGGTGCTGAGGTAGTTGTGATTTCAGTGGAGCGATGTAAGATATAAATTCTTAGAAAGTACACTTTTGTTAGTTCCCCTGCTCAAGAAGATCTTTTTACTATTAAATATAATCCTTATATTTTTCACTTTTTTAGTTACATATATTTTATAACTATATTCACACAAACACATTTTCCTATTTATAAGCACTGTTGTATTGCTGTAACTGCACAATTTTCCTACCATTGATCTTGTCTGCATGTTTAATTTGAAAGTAATGAAAATCTTTCAGTAATATTCCTCACCTTCCTTATCCATGTGTAGGACCCCATGTCGTATGCCAGCAGAGGTGTAATGTACAATAGGGCAAAACATATAACTTCTGCTTTATCTTCTTATCATAGAATTATAGGTTGGAAAAGACCTCTAAGGCCATCGAGTCCAACCATCCACCCAACACCACCATTCCTACTAAACCATATCCCGCAGTGCCACATCTACACGTGTTTTGAACACCTCCAGGGCTGGGGACTCAACCACCACCCTGAGCAGCCTGTTCCAATGCCTGACCACTCTTTCAGTAAAGAAATTTTTCCTAATAACTAATCTAAACCTCCCCTGATACACAGAATCACAGAATATTAGGGGTTGGAAGGGACCTCTGTGGATCATCTAGTCCAACCCTCCTGCCGAAGCAGGGTCACCTAAAGTAGGCTGCACAGGACCTTGTCCAGGTGGGTCTTGAGTATCTCCAGAGAAGGAGACTCCACAACCTCCCTGGGCAGCCTGTTCCAGTGCTCCATCACCCTCAGAGGGAAGAAGTTCTTCCTCGTGTTTAGACAGAACTTCCTCTGCTTCAGTTTGTGCCCGCTGCCCCTTGTCCTGTCGCTGGGCACCACTGAAAAGAGTCTGGTCCCATGTCCACTTGACACCCACCCTTTAGATATTTATAAGCATTTGTAAGGTCCCCTCTCAGCCTTCTCTTCTTCAGGCTGAACAAGCCCAGTTCCCTCAGCCTTTCCTCGTAGAAGAGATGCTCTGTTCTCCTCATCATCCTCGTAGCCCTCCGCTGGACTGTCTCCAGTAGCTCCTCATCTTTCTTGAACTGGGGAGCCCAGAACTGGACACAGTACTGCAGATGGGGCCTCACTAGGGCAGAGAGAGGGGGAGAAGAACCTCCCTTGACCTATTGGCCACACTCTTCTTGATGCACCCCAGGATACCATTGGACTTCTTGGCAACCAGGGCACACTGCTAGCTCATGGTTAACGTGTCATCCACCAGGACACCCAGGTCTCTCTCCGCACAGCTGCTCTGCAGCAGGTCTGCCCCAAGCCTGTACTGGTGCATGGGGTTGTTCCTCCCCAGGAGCAGGACCCTGCACTTGCCCTTGCTGAACTTCATCAGGTTCCTCTGCACCCAACTCTCCAGCCTGTTCAGTTCTTGCTGAATGGCAGCACAGGCTGCCCGTGTATCCACCACACCTCCCAGTTTAGTATCATCTGCAAACTTGCTGAGGGTACGCTGTACCTTCATCCAGGTCATTGATGCAGAAGTGGAACAAGACTGGGCCGAGTACTGACCCCTGAGGGACACCACTAGTTACAGGCCTCCAACTAGACTCAGTGCTGCTGATGACAACCCTCTGAGTTCGGCCATTCAGCCAGTTCTTAATCCACCTCACTGTCCACTCATCCAGCCCACACTTCCCGAGCTTGCTCAGGAGCTGGAGGATTGCAACTTGAGGCCATTGCCTCTTGTCCTGTCGCTAGTTAGTTGAGAGAAGAGATCAACACCTGCCACACTACAACCTCCTCTTAGGTAGCTATAGAGACCAATAAGGTCCCCCCTCAGCCTCCTCTTCTTCAGACTTAGCTGCGGAGAAGGTTCCTGAGCAAGAACTTCTTGGCCCTTGCTCAATAAAAGCTGTCTTTGTGATTCTCTTATGGTATTTAAATCTAGAGTAGGTAGTGTCTAGATACTATGGCTTTATACTATTTGCCAGGAGGGCTCAATCTATGAAAACAATGCAGGAGAGTGTGCTATAAATGATGTCTGCGTCTGTAAATACGTATTTCTGAACTGAAGGGTGTGGGTGTTGATTTTTTTTTTTTTTTGTAGTTTTTCTTTTGGCGTTGAGGACGCAAAAGGGGAGAATGTAGATTCTAGAAGATAAAATCTGAGTAATTAACTAGTGTGGACTTGTGAAATGACTGATCTCTCGTTCTCTGCCTTGGTGCTAGTAGCACCAAATGCTGCTTTACTCAGAATGACTGATATTGGTAAAGAGTGGTCTCGCCTTATTTTATAAAGAGAGATCATGTCTATACCAGTAGCACTCTTCTATTGGTTAGCAGGAATTCATGGCAATGTGAAATTCTTCCTTAAAATCTTGCTAGTCTCCAATTTTTCACTATTACAGGAGGATGTGCATTTAATAAACTTTGTGTATCATAAAAAGGTCCAGCTTTCATGTTCCTATTTTTTGACTTCTTATTACCTGCCCCAAACAAAGTAGGAAATGTATTTTTCAGGCTTCACCAGCTTCAACGTTTTTCTTTTAAAAATTCTTGGCTTTTTTAGATGTGAATGCATTTACATTTCTAATACATTTGTACTTTCATCTCTGAAAGAAGTGAATGTTTTTGAAAGTTGACAATGGAACTATTTCCTCTGCTTTCTCATTTTGTGCGAACTCAATAATTTTTCCAATGAAAGAGAAAGGCACTGAAATATCAAACTTCATAATGAATACATTAAAATTATTCATTTTATGTCTTTTTCAGAAACATTGTATTAAATGGATTTATGACATCTGATTGAACTTTGACCTCCTTGAGGGTGTTCTTTGGGTGCCAAAATCTGGTTCTTGGGTGGGTTTTTTCTTCCACTTGTTTGGTTTTGTGGTGGTTTATTTTGCCCTTTTTTTTCTCTCTCTGTGAAATACTGCATGACAGTCCAACCATGTGTGCTCTTTTTGCTCTGGGACTTTTGGGAGAGAAGCAGTAAGGCCAGATATTTCATGCTTGTATACATATAATAAATTAACCAGTGTGAATAATGCATTTTCTCTATGCTAGGATTTTACCCAGAAGCTCCTTCAGAACAATTGTTGAAGCAAGGTGGGCTGGAGTTGTTGGAAAAGACATGATTACAAAACCTACCAGTGTCTGGAAACTGTGTCCTCAAGAAAGCAAACAATATTAATCACTTCCACCACTCTCCAGCAGATGTCATGTAGTGTCTTGTGCTATTGTAGTGAGTGAAGTTCTGTTGCTCGCTTCGAATTCCAAAAGGGTTAGTCTGTAAATTAGTATTTAATCAGTAAATCCAGGACATGATCACCCTTATCTGTAGTTATTAAGAGAAAGAGGAAAACGTCCTCTAAGAGGGAAGTGTGACCAGCAACCTTGTTAGAAATACAAAATGAACTTTACTCAGAAGTGTATAGCACAAAGGGCAAGAGCAAAAAGAAGCAATACTAAATTTGTTGTTGCTGCTCATTCCATGCTGCCTGATTACAGTAATTTCTTAGTCTGTTGTGAAGCAGAGCACAACAGACTGTGATTTTGTCTTTGTCAACGTTTCCCTTGGGGGCAGTTCCTTGACAGCCCAATTACTGCTCCTCCTTTTTAATCCAGCATCTTTGAAATTTTGCTGTATTGTCCTGTAGCTAAGTTGATGATTAGGTAGAGGAAATCTTCTCAGCTTTGGAGACAGAACAAAGATAATCCAAAAATTGATAGTTTTAGAAATGTTTTTGATGGGAAGTTCTGTAATTTTGTTGGCCAGTGAGTATCTTCATTGTTGAATTGGTTGGTTGATTTGCCCCATAGATCCTCCATTGGTGGAGAGTATCCACTATACAAGGTAACTTGTCCTAGATAAACTGGGACCTACATGATATTTTTTGAAAACATGAAGTATTTAATTTACTGAAGTAATAAAGCTCAGCCTATACTGAGAATGGTATAAGATGTGCCAGTAGCTGATGAGCATAATAATTTGTAGGCATGTCCATAAACAATTTACTGCACAACGAATACTTAGCAATAAGTAATTTAACTGAATTAATACTTGGATAATTTTGGCTTTGAGGTGTAAATTTAACTTCATTATTCTATTTTAATAACTGGATATATTAAACTATAAACTTCATAAAAACTCATTTCATTAAAAAACGAATTACGTTGTATATATGCTACCCTGTTTCTCAGTATTCACTGTATATATCTAATAGCCTTGACCAAAATAAGGGTACAACTGCAAAAGTCACTATTTAAAATGAAAGTTAAGTCTGGGAGGAAGAAGAGGGAAATAATTCTTTCCTCCGTTAGGAAAGACCTCTTCCCTCTGAATAATGATTTTCCCATTTCAAACGTATATAGAGTGTTCATGTCTGGAGCAGAAATAATTTTTGTGTGGTTTGCTTGTCTGGGCAACCATTAGTATGTATGAAGAGAGTTGGGCAGGGAAGAAGTGCCTTTGGAATTCAGTGGACGTCGTGTGCGTGACTCCATCAGTCTACCTTTAAAAATGATAAGGAAAACACTTTCAGTGCCCACAAAGCTTTCCATGATTAAAAAGATAATTTCCATTAATTCCCTTGAAAAATGTGAACGTTTTTATGAACTATTTTCTGCTGATTGATGTGTAAACCTTAGGGAAATACTACCACTGTGCTCTTTATGAATGGGTCCATGGGGCGTTACAATAGTCTTTCTCATGATTAACTTACTTCTGGGTCTGAAAAATCATCACAATAGAATTCATAAAGAATTTGTGCGCATATAATGTCAGCCAGAGAGCAGGTCCTTCTCTGATGCTGAATTAATATAAGGTTAGTTACTGCAATGTAAGTGGATCTTAGTGGCTGTAAAATTAGATTCAAATCAACCTATAAGAGTAGGAAGTGTAAAGTATTTCTGTAAAATGCAATCTGTCAGTCTTATGACAAAATTTTTATACCATTTTCTTTTGATTTTTATATAACTATTTCTGTTGGATATAAATAATTGTTTGGTGTATTGGTGGTTGCTTTTGATGACATCTTTGATAGTAACTTTAGCTATAAAGGTGCCTAATTCTTTCAAGGCTTGGTTTTGCAGTAAAAATAGAAAACTGTGTAGCTGTTTTTCTCAATGCTGTTCAAAATAGATATCATTAAACTCTCCAGAGGAATCTCAAGGCTCAGTTAAATTACGTTTTGTTACTAGGTTGTACAAATTGTTGTAGTTTCCAAAAGTATTGTATAATAAATACATAAGAAAAAGATATGAAATCCCCTGTTCTTCAATGTATTTCTCTCTCTATCCTCTATATATCCCTTTTGAATCTTTACAACGTCAATGAAAGAATGAAATTAAGTTTTGGCATTTGTAACAAATGTCTCAAAATAATAAAATTACATATGATAAACCTTTAATGAGGGGCTTCCCTGTTCAGGCTAAGTCTTATATGGTAATATACGTGAAATTTCCTGAGAATAAATTCCATGTAACTCTAGTAACCTGGTTGCTGAAGGTCATATACCATCATCAAGTTTTTATTCTTTAAAATAAAAGTAAATTTTAATTAGTAAACAAGTAAATCTGTGTATTCCACAATCCTTCTAATTTTATATGTCCTTCCAATTTAAATCCTTTTGCCTTCCACATTGCCTACCAGAACTTCTGTAACAGGCATCACTACAGAAAAAGTGGTTTTAACAGCAATAATGAATGGTACAAAGACCTACAGAATGTAAGAACGACTGTAGTTGTTGGCAGGGTTTTTTTGTGATTAGTAGTTATGAAATTGTTTGATCAAGTAAGGGTGTAGTAAGGTCTTAGATCTGGTTTACTTCTTGAGATAGGTTAGTGGTCTTGACAAATGGCCTGGCTGGGTTATGAATCTGGATTATGTAGCACTTTTACTTGTGTACAACTCTGGACTGTGCAGTGCAAAGATGTTCTGTTTCATATTGTAACATACAGGTGGCAAAATCAAAGAGATTAAAAGATTTAAATTAATTCCTAATAACTCAGGAATTTGCAAGGTATGCACTGAAAGGAGGATGAGGAAATGTAATGGGGACTTCTTTTGAAATATCTGTCATTCTTGACGATATTGAAAAAAATCTGGTTATCAGATTGATCAGTGACTCTCACAGACCCAGTTCTGGGCTGATGTCAAAGAGCATTAACTTTTTAAGAAGTAGAGCCTGTCAATATTGTTAAACAGATCTGAGAAGCAATTTTCAAATGGAAATCTTGAGCATATTACTGTCTTTGTTATACAATGAGATAGTGGAATTTAATTACAGTTGATTACGTTCTCTACATCCGTTCACCACTTTGGCTTGAAGTGTCAGTTGACATTTTTGAAGTTATGCTTATCTGGTTATTCAACTCTGAAGAAAAGGATTTTTTTACTAGAATTTTGAAGACTGGCTTTCCATTCCTGTTCTTCTTAAATAGGCATAATACAGTTCTGCAGAGTGAGTTTTGAAACCTGTGACTGATAAATTAGTATAAAATTGTAACATTTTATAAATCTACTCTATTTGTACTTTCTGTCTGTGTGTAAATAATGACTTGAGGTACAAGACAGTGGAGAATACCACCATTTAAAATTTAGATCCTTGAAGATGGATTGATTTAATGAAAATTTTTACAGGGTCACAATGATAACTTTAATAATAATTTACATTTGGGTTTCAATGTGGTGTTCTATGATTGTTATTTTCTGAGTGATTGTGAGAGGATGTAACATACTTTGTGTGGGTTTGGGAAATTTTGTGATTACTGAAAGCCAGCATTTCTTCACTGATTATTTGGAGATATTCAAGACCTGCCTGGACAAGGTGCTGTGCAGCCTTCTGTAGGTGACCCTGCTTCGGTACGGGGGTTGAACTAGATGACCCACAGAGGACCCTTCCAACCCCGAACATTCTGTGATTCTATGATTGTAGTGATTGCATGATAAATATTACGGCAACTTGAACAGCTTTGCTCTTTCTTAATTATGTCACACATTGTTGTTCTAACAAAACTTATGCAAATAAAGCGTCTAATTTTTTTATGAATTTGCAGGACTGATAATGGTATGTGAATCTAGGCTTTAATACAGAAATTTTGTTGGGACTTCTATTCCATTTAAGCTTATTGTGTTAGTTCTTAATTTGATTTTTTTTGAAAAAGAATAGCACCAAGGTGTATTTATCAACACAATTTTCTATTGGAGAATGAGCTAATTAACTTTATTTTCTTATGAAATCTTAAGAAGAAGTAGTGAAAGACAATTTATTTTAATAGTCCATCAAACTCCTTTTTTCTTGTTTTTTCTTAATTAAATTGCACAGTGTGCTGGAGCTTGAGCTTATACATTATTCTAAAGTACTTAATAAACATTTTTAAACTTATATATTAATTATTTACTATTTATGTGTTACATTATTTCCTGATTGATGTGAAATTTTATAAATGAAGAAGACTACTCTTCCAAAATATCTGTATATCTTTGTAAATGCGTATAATTCATACATAAACTATCAGAAGAATAAATTAATAGTTTTTGAAGCTGATAGACATGCTGAGAAATAGAGTTTAACATCAAAGTGGGAGTTTTTATTTCCGAGACTCACTTATACAGTTAAAATTTCTTTCACCCATTAGGTCACCTGGTGTATTTTCTAATGGTTATGCCCAGGAATGTTAGAAAGATGTTCAAGAATGGAAGAACTACCAGTAGGAAAGTTTTTACAAGACAGCATTAATATTGATATAATAGTTTTTATGGCAATAGGATGCTCACAAAGATTGTAGATGAGAATCAGGAATGTTACATAGTTTCCAGGTGCTTTAAATTGTTCAATATTTTAAGAAACTGCAGTTATTCAGGCCTGATAATAAATTCTGTGTATGTGCATGTGTAGAGCCATCTATTTATACCTGTATAAATACTCTGTGTGTGTGTGTGCGTGTGTACCTGTCCAGCCCCACCCTTGGTATGATTCCATCCTGAAAGAACCATAATTTTTGGTGTTGAACGGGCACGGAACACAAGATTTCCTTTGTCCTGTGCCATGGTTGTCAGGAGTTTGTGAGAGCACCTCTCCCCTAAACATTTCCAGTTAATGTACTCTCTGTGTACCAATATTGTTGATAGGTACAAGTTCTTAATCTTTTCCTATGTAGAATCATTGCTAAATACTACAGTTTCACTGTTTTGATCTTGGCATGCTCATATGTATCAGGATACCTTCGGGACAAGATTTTTGTCTTTCAAGTTTTCTTTGATCATTCCTACATTACACACAGTTCCTTGAATGCAAGACTTCTTTCCCTACATTCCAGTTAATATATCTGTAATTGTTCATCATTCCATCCTTGCAAATTAGGACAAATGCTAATGGATTGCCTTTCCCACTAACTGGTAGCAGTAATTCAATATCTTGACTCCTTTTGGATAGCTTGTAAATCAGAAGAATTTTTTTGTTGATAGAAAAGCCCATATTTAGGCCCTGTTTTCTTATTTCACAATTTATTTGCCTAATGATAATGACCCGTAGGAGATTTTGTGAGGCACATTCGGGTATCTTTGGGAACATAGTTCTGCAGATTACTGTAGGATGTAAGATTACATAACGCTACATCTAACACTGTAATTATGTCTTATTCTTACATACAATCCTCATAGATATGTGTTCTAGTAAGAAGTAATGCTCTGTCTAATATTTATAAGGAAGTTGAGTTAAGCTCACTGTAAATAATTTTTTTCAGAACTTTACTCTGAGCTTTCCTCTACATTTATGAAATCTTTGCAAGAAGTTATTTGTATCAAAATCTGAAATTTCTGGACTTTTTCCTATGTGTACTTTTACATTCTCTATCTTTTTCACTTTCTGAGTGTTCTTGGATATATTGTTATTATGTTAGTATATGCGCAATATATCTACAGTTAAGCAGACAGGCATTACACAACATTATGCCATAGTGGAACCTCAAACGTCTGTGAACACTACTCATTAAATAGGATTCTTGCTATGAATTCTGATATGTATATAAATTGCCCGGTGTGCATGTTTAAGAGTGGGCATGCACATTTAGTATCCAATTGCCACCTGAGGTTGATCATTTAAGTAGTCTCAGTAACGCATCAGAGCAAGGCAAAGTTCGATGTGAGGAATACATAAGAGGTCATGCTAGCCAGTGATGCCTATTACAACCATAGACCTTGTCAAGATGTTGTAGTTAGGTAATAAAAATGTGAGCACTGTTTGGAGACTGGAGCTCCTAAGGTGTGAATAACTTAAATAGTAGAGACAATTAGAGTTGTTTGCAAAGATAAATGAATGGGAGTGGTTCCTTAATGATAAGATGGTGAGTATTCATATCGGTAGAAATGGCGAGCAGCATGGAGAATACTCATTAATTTAATGACTACAGCAGGAAAGCTGACAGCAGACTGAGGGAAGCATCAGTTATGTACAATTTTTAACATAGATTTATAATGGCCAGAGGAATAATGAAATGACTGTTTCTTGGGTGCACTTAGAACCCTACTCTCATGTTCATTATAGTCAGCATCTGATCCCAAAAGGTTGCAGAATGTCAACATAAATGAAAGAAAAAGGTATAAACGTTTTTGATAATGGGGGTCACAGCTGTAATAGTGTAAGAATCCTTTCTGTGGCTGTGTGAGCAACTCCTCTTGCCTTTCCAGTCATTCAGGAGAGTCTGGTGTGATGTTACAGGAACAGCCAGTAGTGACTGGCCATTAGTACCTTCCCCCGAGAGTAACTCCCACAAGATCAGTTTACTGCTGAATCTTCTTGACTTCTGAAAGCAACAATAATTGTGATACACAGAAGTTCTTGCTGTGATTCTAAGCCCATTCCTACTTTCACTCTAGAAAGTACTTGGGTGACACTTCAGTCTGTCCATTAGTTTTTATTTACACTGGATTCTGGCAGCAGACCACAATAGAGCAAACATCAATTTGTTAAAGTTGTTTCCTTTCAAGTTGAACTATATCTCACTACAGCTAGAAAACAGGCAGAATAGCTCTAGTATTTTTGCTATTTTGGCCTAATTTCTTAAAAATGCATTTTTATCAAGATCTATCTCATTGTGGAAATACAATTCAATATATAGCAATTAAACAGGAGAAGGGTGAGGAAGTAGTGACAATGACAGCATAAGCCTTCAGTGCAGGTTAGAAGCTGGACTACGTTATGTCAGGATGTTCAGCCAGGGAAAGTCAGCAAGGAGAATGATACAAAAGCAATGCGTGTGTGGGGGTGGGGAGTTGTTGCATATTTGGGCTTCTGAATTTGGCAAAATTATGAACAGAACTATGGCTTTGTCTTTTGGCACAAAGGTTTAGATGGTAGATGATTAAGCATCAAGTTATATTAATGCTTAAATTAAGACAGAAACAGGCATTCAGATTTAAGGTTGCTCAGCTGAAACCCTAGATCATCAGGGAAGCCTTCAGTAATCAGTTGTTGTGTTTCATGCCCATGTTTTGTAATCTCACTCAGATTTCACCTTGGCACGCAGCTCTGAAGCAGTACGTAGGATGTGCATGTGGGTGAGGACAATAGGATACACCTTCTCATGAGAACTTTAGGAAGAGTTTGGGAAATACTGTTGCAGAAGGCAGACTGACAGGAAAAAAGCTATTTAGAATTTTAAAATTCTGGGGTTGGGCTGTGTACTACATTAGAAGCATGTACATTTATAGAGTGCTGTGATTATAACTGAATTAATAGAAACTTTTTTAAACCAAAGCATCAGCAGGAAGACTAAATTTTAGACACAAGGGAGGAAAAGAACACTGTCAGATGGAAAAAGGGTACAGTGGGTACAGCGAGAACAGTGGGAAACCAATATAAAACCAGAAGGAGAGTTAGAGATTCTTAAAGAGTGAAATCAATTGACAAATTTTAACAAACATTTCAAGTAGCATTAAATTATTTCCGGAGTTTGAGAGGTGAAAAGATTAAATATGTCAAATGAATGAATGACAAATTCACAAGAGATAAGGAGTTCACTAGAGCTATCTCAAGGTAATCTTAGTCAAGCTATTTTGTATGAAGTGAAATTTCCCTATTCTCAGTGTGTAGCAGCCCTCCTTTTCCTATGCTTTCTGTTTGTTGTTTAAAGTTGGATTTTTTTTAATTTTTTTTTTCCAAATGCCAGTTCAACAAACTTTCCATCATTCTCTTTTTGGACTGTTTTTTTCTTGACAGTTAGTCTCTTTTCCTGTTCTTTTTTTGGTTGTTTGACTTCTAATATCCAGCTTGAAATGCAGATTTTTAAGGGAAGAGAAAGGTAGTTGCTTTACAGTTTGGTTTTTTTTTCTCTGTTAGTTGGAATAGATGTTCCAGATTGCAGTACTACTTGAACAAAGGATTATATTAACATAAATACCCCAGAGAGGACAATCATTATAGGCCATGATTGGCTGTAATAGAAGACAAGATAATGTTGGAATTGTTTTTTTTTTCCTACAGAAAATATGAACAAAACCTATTTACAAAAAAAAAAAAAGGTAACTTTGGGGAGGAAGAAGATGATCCATGCAAAAGAGATCTTTGTAGAATCCAAGTCTCTGTCTGGATGCTTGATAGGCTAGCTGTAGTCATTATGAAATGAATAAATGAGCTGGAAAGAAAAATAATCAAACCTTTCAGACTTGACTTGTGATTTCACTCGTAATTGGCCTAAACAACACAGAGACAATTTTATTATTTAATGTAATAAGAAATTACAGCATGCTACAGTACTACATGATATCCTGAAAATATTTTTTAGAAGGACTCTGTGCCTCAGTGGAAAATTGTCACCTGTAGTCAGATGTCCACTGCAGAAATTGCAGTATCAATTTAAAATACTGTCACTTGGCAACTGTTTGCTCCACCCAGTGGCAGAGGTAACAGAAGGGCTGTGAGCAGAACCATTCATGCAGTCCAGCTGCTGGCTTTCTGCACAACCAGTGGCTTAAGCATATACTCATCAGCTTCTGGGTGGTAATGCCTCAGACTTGAACATCTCCTCCATGAGCAGCTGATTACATAGAGTCTGTCTGTAGCAAATTTATACAAGCAACAAAGAAATGAGATGCTATTAAAAAATACTCTCAGTTTATATTCCTGCAGTGAGCTTTATAGTTTAAAAAGCTGAAAATTCAGCGTATGAAAACTGTATTGATCTTTTCATTGTTCAAATAGTTGCTATGTATGACATCGTATATGTGTCATTTACAAAATACGACATATCAAAAAGCATGCTTTAATATTACTGGAGATATAGCAATTGTTAAAAACAATACTTCAGATTTTGCTTTGCTCTGTCTAGTTAAATGGATTACTGCTGTTAAAACTCATTTTTACACTTCTAAAGAAAATGTATGTTAAATATTAAGGGCTTGACTGTGCAACTCTGCACAAGTGGAAGTAGTGCCATGGTCTAAGTGAGATACTTTTACTTGCACTGAGCAATGACTTCAAGATTTGTGCTTGATATGATCTGTATATGCCAACACTACTCTTACAGTACGTATTCTTTTCATGCGCACAAAGGTTAGGACTCACCAACAGCATACTTGACATCATGCTCTACTTTTCAAAGCAAGTAGAATGGATATTGTGTCTATAGTGTTCTTGCAACAGTAACTTGCTTTTGATGATTTTTCCTCTTTGTGAATTCTTTTCACCAGGTATCTTCAGATCTTTCGATGGTGGGTGGTGCACCTGTTATTAGTGTAGAACCAGATGACACAGTCGCTTATACTTTGAGTGTATCTCCATGGAGACGAGGAATCTTTGAAGGTACAGTGTAGAACCCAAATATATAAAATCCCTATAAATTAGCAGATTAGATCTGTTTACATTTAATGCTGATATTTCTGTTCAACATAACCTTTCTTCTGGAAATAAGGCTCTAATTACTGCTTATACTGGTTTTTAAGCTGGCTCATATTTTTATTTGTAAAGGTATATCACTGCTAAAAATGTGGTCAGGTCTTTCAAAAATGCCAGCATATGTGCAACTTTATTAATTTAATTGGTCACATGAAAATTGACTCAATAGGAATTCATGATTTCGAATTATCACCAAGTTCTTGGGTCTAAATTTAGTTTTCCAAAACCTGTTGAATAACTGTAGTTATCTTAGCACTACTATTTACAGGCAGAGACCAGAATTTTACTCTTTCCTTCAATTAAAGTTCAATTTGTTGACTGCAAGGCAAGAGTACATATAGAGAAAGTAGTGAACCAAATTCCTTCTTTGAGATGTGTAGAGGCTAGGGATATCTAAAATTAATTGCAAATAATTTGCGTCAGTCCATGTTTGTACCGGTATTCTTATGATGCAATAGCAAGACTCTGGCTTGTTTCAACTGACATCAGCATGTCATATTTAATGGTCTGTCCTGAAAAGAATTTTTTCAAGCGAATATTTTTTTAACAATTCCAGTGTCATAATTTTCAAATGCTTAGTAATAATTATACAATTCCATGGTGCTCATTGTTTACCTTAGAACCCGAAAAGTGTGATTGTTTAATATCTTTATCAATGATCTGGATGATGGGAGCAAGTACTCCTTCAATAAGTTTGCAGACGACACCAAGTTGGGTGGGATTGTTGATCTGCTCGAGGGTAGGAAGGCTCTGCAGAGGGGTCTGGACAGACTGGATCGATGGACCAAGGCCAGCTGTATAAGTTTCAACAAGGCCAAGTGCTGGGTCCTGCACTTTGGTCACCACAACCCCATGCAACACTAGAGGCTTGGAGAGGAGTGGCTGGAAAGCTGCCTGTCAGAAAAGGATCTTGAGGTGCTGGTCGACAGCCAGCTGAACATGAGCCAGCAGTGTGCCCAGGTGGCCAAGAAGGCCAGCGGCATGCTGGCTTGTATCAGGAACAGTGTGGCCAGCAGGAGTAGGGAGGTGATGGTGCCCCTGTGCTAGACACCGGTGAGGCTGCACCTGGAGTACTGTTGTCATTTTTGGGCCCCTTACTACAAGAAGGACACTGAGTTTCAGTGATGCCCAGTGACAAAACAAGGGGCAACGGGCACAAACTGAAGCACTGGAAGTTCCAGCTGAACATGAGGAAGAAATTCTTCACTCTGACGGTGACGGAGCCCTGGAACAGGTTGCTCAGAGAGGCTGTGGACTCTCTTTCTCTGGAGATATTCAAGACCTGCCTGGACAAGGTCTTGTGCAGCCTGCTCTAGGTGACCGTGCTTCAGCAGGGGTGTTAAACTAGATGACCCACAGAGGTCCATTCCAACCCTTACCATTCTGTGATTCTGTGAGTTGCTGGAGCGTGTCCAAGGAAGGGCAACGAGGCTGGTGAGGGGTCTAGAGAACAAGTCTTACGAGGAGCAACTGAGGGAGCTGGGGCTGTTTAGTCTGGAGAAGAGGAGGCTGAGGGGGGACCTTATTGCTCTCTATAGCTACCTGAACTGAGCTGAGGTTGTAGTGAGGCAGGTGTTGGTCTCCTCTCCCAAGTAACTAGTTATAAGATGAGAGGCAATGGCCTCAAGTTGCATCAGGGGAGGTTTAGATTGGCTATTAGGATAAATTTCTTTACTGAAAGAATGGTCAGACATTGGAACAGGCTGCCCAGGGCGGTGGTTGAGTCCCCATCCCTAGAGGTGTTCAAAAAACGTGTAGATGTGGCACTTTCAGACATGGTTTAGCAGGCATGGTGATGTTGGGTTGATGATTGGGCTTGATGAACTTAGTGGTCTTTTCCAACCTTAATGATTCAATGATTCTATGACGCTGTACAGTCAGTCTTTTTCTTCCTTGTAGAGTACCTGTTGTAGTGACTCTCAGCAGAGCAAAGTACGAGAGTGTGTTTGGGAGGGAATTATAGGAGTAGAAGCCACTCTCTTAAGTAACTGAATAGTGCTTAGGAAAGCTAGAACAACTTCTGAAACAAATGGATTCCTGAGATTGGGTGAATCTCTTAATCCAAAGTGTTTAGGGTATAGTTTTGATTTTGTGGGTTCCTGACTCCAAACACTTGATTGTGCTGCCTTGTTAGATAATTAATGACAGCTGTTTTGTCAATATTCAAAAGCTATTAAGTCTTGTCCCTGAGGTACCAAACTAGTTTGCTCATTTGGCCATTTTGGTTTTGGTATCTGATGTGTAAAATGCAGGTATTAATGTCATCTCAATTCACAGGTGATTTGTGAAAAGAAATTGATACTTGTAACAAAGCTTGGCCCAGTGCCACAGGAAGACTTCAGTGCCTTCTTGGTAAATCTGTAGCCCTGAGACAAAATTCACTTGCTCTGAACAACAGTCAGATTTCAATTAAATTTGTGACCATCAGAGATGTTCACCAGGAAATATCGAGGATGCACTATATTATAATTTATACCTTTTTTCGGGCATTAAAGATTTAGGAATATTATCTTCTGGCTTAGAAAATGCCCAATTCTTTTACACATACTGAAAGTTTGAGTAGGAGAAGTTCAAGGGATCTATCATACAGCACATTAATACCAGGTGGTGAAAGCCATGCCTTCAAAGGGGCAAAGATGCCATGTTCAGATCAACATTTCCTACGTTCTGTCATTCCCCTGACTTCTATTGCAAAGGTTTCCATTATGTATGGAAGTATTATATATTGACTGAGTGAGAGAGAACAATCAGTCTCTCTAACCCAACAGAAAATTGGTTCAAAGGCTGGGAAGCCATGAACGTTCTTTTTTTGTTTTTTTCAGAAGACAGTTCATTTATTTTATGCTTAAAAATAACTTCATGGAAAGCTGAAGTTATCCTTTGAAAAGAGACAGGGCCCAGTTCTCTACCATCCACCCCCTGGCTCAGTGCTTGCTTTAATCACTGCCTTCAGAAATCACGTTCCTTCTTCTGCTGCAGCAGGGACAGTTTCGGTTTTGTCACAGAAATTTGTGCGCACTCCCTAATCATGCAGCTGCTGTAGGAGGGAGGGGGGTGGAGGAAAGGAGAGCCACTGTGGCAGGTTTGAAAGGCAGCAGCTGATTTTGCTGTCTGATGTTAGGTGTGATATAAACCTAACTACCAGGTGTCCTATCTAAGGTAACATAAGGTAGGAGGTGCTTACTTTGTGGCTTCAGGGAGAATGGAGATCTGTCTGCTTCATACTGTGCAAGGCTGGAAAGTCATATTTGTTCCTCAAAGCAGAATTTTCGGCTCCTGGGAAACTTTAATGTCAAAGCTGAGATATATCTACATTTTTGGCACTTTCAGGGTTTTTCAGCAGCCAGTCTGAAGCTTGAGGATCACAGATTAGATGTGGGTGGTTCAAGTGGAATTAATTAGGATTTAGGAATCTTAGCCCTTTCTAGGTTCAAGGTACTACAGATAAAGCGTAATTTAAACACCCAAACCCAAAGGTATTCTTTATTCAGTTTGGTGAATTTGTTTAGAGGGAAGTAAATAACCCATACGCCAACATGTTGAATGAAAATAAAAAGTGATGCTTAAAAGCTATCCACAGAGTGAATAAATTTTATCCTGTGGGGAAAAAAAGAACAACTATTTAGATATCTAGTTGAAGACTCTGTCATAGCGCTGATGGATGATTTCAAGTTTAGAACTCCCTAACTTGTAAGTATAAAACTTTGTAGCCTTGGTGTTGTAGTACTGTTTTTTTTCATATTAAAATAAACCCTCAGAAAAGGACTTTTACCATATAAATTTTTGTACCAAGCAAATAGCCTGCATTTTTCCTTTACACTGAAAGTCTTTTTTGTTGCAAAATTATATAGTTGCAAAATTATACTTCTTTAACTTTCCTTCTTGCTATTTTGTGACTGCAAAGCTAAAAGTGGGCCCAGTTCTTTTCAGAAGTCCATTTGCAAGTATTCCCATAGAGGGATAATATTATATGCTTTGGCTGGTTTGTAGCTGTATGACAGCTTTAACATAGAAATAATAGCTAATAAACATTTCACACAAGATTCTGGCACCAGATAAAATTCTTCAGCAATCTATTTTCTAAGTAATAGAGCAATTTCCCTTAGGTTTGAGAAAGCATCTTCTACATATTACTTTACCTTTTATCGAACTCTTATTTCTACTTTCCACCGAATAGACCAGAATTTTTCAAGAATAGACCAAAACTCATAATGCTTGAATGTATCTTGTTCAAAAAATACATGTGATATAATCACAGTCCATTTATCTTTAAAAATTTTCTAGCTTTTGGAAAGGAGCTTTCTTGTTCTATTTATCACCTTTTATTTATTTTTTAACTATAGCTGTACTTAGTAGGCAGCACTTCTCCATGCTACTTGGGGCTTTTGAAGCTTATGTTGAGGAAAATGGGCAGTATGTTACAGGCCATGGCCAGTCAGACTGCGGCAGCAGGACAATTTTAATGAGATGGTGAAGATCCATCCCTTATTGGATGTGAGGGAAAATATTGCCAAGAAGGACGAGGAAAAGGCTGAGGTACTTAATGACTTCTTCGCCTCAGTCTTTAATAGTCAGACTGGTTATTCCCAGGGTAGTCAGCCTCCAGTGCTGGAAGATATGGAAGGAGAGTGGAACAAACCTCCCATAATCCAGGGGAAGCAGTTAACGACCTGCTACTCCACCTGGACACTTAGAAGTCTCTGTGGCCGGATGTGATCTACCCAAGAGTGCTGAGGGAACTGGCGGTGGAGCTGGCCAAAACACTCTCTATCATCTGTAAGCGGTCCTGGCTAACGGGAGGTCCCGGAAGACTGGAGGATAGCCAATGTGACACCCATCTACAAGAAGGGCCGGAAGGAGGATCCCAGGAACTACAGGCCTGTCAGCCTGACCTCAGTGCCAGGGAAGATTATGGAGCAATTCATCCTGAGTGTGCTCACCGGGCGTGTGAAGGACAACCAGGGCATCAGGCTCAGCCAGCATGGGTTCATGAAAGGCAGGTCCTGCTTGACCAACCTGATCTCCTTCTGTGACCAAGTGACCCACCTAGTGGATGAGGGAAAGGCTGTGGATGTTGTCTCCCTGCACTTTAGTAAGGCCTTTGACACTGTTCTCCACAGCATCCTCCTGGAGAAACTGGCTGCCCATGGTTTGGGTGGGTGTACACTCCACTGGATAAAGAACTGGCTGAATGGCCAAGCGCAGAGGGTGGTGGTGAATGGAGTTAAACCCGGCTGGTGGCTGGTCATGAGTGGTGTTCCCCAGGGCTCAGTTTTGGATCTGGTCTTTAACATCTTTATCAATGATCTGGATGAGGGGATTGAGTGCTCCCTCAGTAAGTTTGAAGATGACACCAAGCTGGGTGGGAGTGTTGATCTGGTCGAGGGTAGGAAGGCTCTGCAGAGGGATCTGGACGGGCTGGATTGATGGGCTGAGGCCAAGCGTGTGAGGTTCAACAAGGCCAAATGCTGGGTCCTGCACTTGGGTCACAACAACCCTATGCAATGCTACAGGCTTGGGGAAGAGTGGCTGGAAAGCTGCCTGTCGGAAAAGGACCTTGGGGTGTTGGCCAACAGCCAGCTGAACTTGAGCCAGCAGTGTGCCCAGGTGGCCAAGAAGGCCAAAGGCATCCTGGCTTGTGTCAGGAGTAGTGTGGCCAGCAGGAGTAGGGAGGTGATTGTGCCGCTGTACTCGGCACTGGTGAGGCCGCACTTGGAGTACCGTGTTCAGTTTTGGGCCCCTCTCTACAAGAAAGACATTGAGGTGCTGGAGTGTTTCCAGAGAAGGGCAACGAGGCTGGTGAGGGGTCTAAAGAACAAGTCTTATGAGGAGCGGCTGAGGGAGCTGGAGCTGTTTAGTCTGGAGCGGAGGAGGCTGAGGGGGGACCTTATTGCTCTCTACAACTACCTGAAAGGAGGTTGTAGTGAGGCAGGTGTTGGTCTCCTCTCCCAAGTAACTAGTTACAGGATGAGAGGCAATGGCCTCAAGTTGCATCAGGGGAGGTTTAGATTGGCTATTAGGATAAATTTCTTTACTGAAAGAATGGTCAGACATTGGAACAAGCTGCCCAGGGAGGTGATTGAGTCCCCATCCGCGAAGGTGTTCAAAAAACTTGTAGATGTGGCACTTTGGGATATGGTTTAGTAAGCATGGTGGTGTTGGGTTGATAGTTGGGCTTGATAATTTTATAGGTTTTTTCCAACCTATGATTCTATGATCATGCCAATACGTTCTGGCCTGTAATTTAGTTCATTAAAGTTATTTGTTTAACAGTATTTTCCATTCAACATTTGTCTGAAATCTGATTAAAAAAAAAAAAAGATAATGTCCATTTCTTTCTTTGGTAGAATTCTGCAAGTTGATGTACTGATTGCTCTAATTTCAATGCAAGCATAAAATCACATGCAGGAGGATGACCATATCTGTAGCTTCTTGTAGCTATTGCTGTATTTCCAGCACCTGTCGGTATCTTTGCTTTAAGCACTTCCTCTTCAGCTGAGACACCATAACAAATTGAGTCGAATGCACCACTGCTGGATCACTGGAATTCACTGGGGAAAGTCTGCTCTCATCATACATGCCACTGCCTGGCAAGACAATGCCCAGCATGCCCTTTCCATCTATTCTAGTGCAGCTGGAGTTGCATACTCCTGTGCCCTTTCATACCATGCTTTGACTGTCACATTAAGAACAGTGAGAATTATAAATAAATTGATTCACCTCTTTGTTAAATGCTACAATACCGTATATGAATGATAGTTGATAGCGGGATTTGCCACTTGCTCATTTCTTCTATGTATGAGTCTCAAAGCTTATTCTGCTTCCTGTTCATTGATGCAGCGAGCAATTCTTTTAGTCCGAGTATACCAAGAAATAGTAGGATTTACAGAAACTCTTTGGAATTTACATATATGATCATAGAAGTTTTCCTGTACTATAAAGTTTTGTTGCAACCTTCAGTAAATGTCTTTTTTTGTCAGTAGGAAAATTGCCAGAAGAAAACTGGGCCAAAGCTGTAACTTACATAAACTACACTCATTTTTTTAATTTATCTCATCTCTTTTGTGGAATTTTCCTGAGGCAGCAGCTATACACTGATTGCATTGGCCAGAAAAAAACAGGAAAACAAGAGAAAGCCTCCTCCTACTCCCAGGACATATGCTTATTAGGATCATGTTGGTGTATTTAAACCACAAGCTGAACATTTCTGTATGTTTTCAGGTTTGTGTGCTGAATTCCATGGCCACATAGACTTCTGTTCTTCTTTCTAGTTAAAATATTGTGGTATTGTGGGCTTTTATCATCTCTCTGTACCAGAGAATAATGATGTACAATACATATCTTTCAGATAGTACATTAACATTATACAGAAAGGAAAAAGTTGGATATTTCTTGCTTTCTTATTTGGATTCAGGGATGGGGTATTGTTGTGTATAGCCACTGAGTCAGTCTAACATGTGGTGTTGCAATTGCAGTTTTACTGGGAAATAAAACAGCCTGCCTTCTTTTAAAGGGTTGCATCTTCTCTGAAGCAGGATAAAATAAGGCTTTGGTATTAGTCTGTGGACTGAAGTTGTATAAAATGTTTAAACACTGGATAGTAATGCTAGAAAATTTGCAATGACATTTTGACCAAGAAACCTTCTAAAGCAATGTAGTATCAGCAAGAAGAAAAACTCTACGATTTAAGTAATTTTTGATTATTCATTTGCAGTATAATTCTAGGAATACTTGTAGTGTTTCTTTGGCAAGTTTAGTGTTTTATATATATGTCAAAGGGCAGCTGAGGAGTGACATTTTCTAACACTTAATGGTGGCATAATTCTGTGGCCAACTGAATCAGTGGGAATTGTATCTCTGTTGTACATAAGTCTTGGTTTTTTTTGAATATACACTTTAAAAATTGTCGGCATGATAATATGACAAGCTACATTGTTATATAACGTATGACACGGAAGTCAGGACTGAGTAACGAGACGCAAGACAAACCCATGAACACTGGGGACTGTTATTCATGAGCAAATTATCATTTATCAATTGCTTTGTAACATCGATAAGGTAGCGTAAGATACTGCTGCCTCTGCTGAAGGCAGTGTAAGCAACAGTGGGTTCTGTAGGAAGACAGGGCATTCACAGCCAAAAGACTCAAACTTCCTGTATCAAAGCCCTCTCATAAATAGGAGCTAAGCTCATGAGAACCTTATGAAAAAAGGTAAACATGCTTGTTTGTTGTTTTAAATCTGTTATTTTTGATGCAGTGCTTCTGCACCTTTTCAGTGTATTATTTATTACTTCATAGGATGCTAAGGACTTATTTTACTCTTCATTGTATAAAACTCTCTTTCCCATCCTGCAAAACACCTTTTGAATGGATTTTTTTTTTTTTGTAGCCTGTAGTTTGAATAAATTCATATATTTATGTATCTTCAGCTACCTTAATCTGCAGTAGTGGTCATTGGATTGCACCATGCACTCCTGAACCAGGAAAGCATTCTGTTTAGGAATACTTCCTAGGAAAATATCCTACCTCAATTTAAAGACTCAAGTCAAACAGAGTATACTACATACAAAGTGTCCTCACTGATAAGGATTCTGCATTCTATACTTGACTTGAAATTGAAACATGGCGAGGGGGGAGGTGTTTGTTATTTGCAGTTCTTGCCAGCAATGATTTTCGTTTTTTCCCTTTATAAAAAATTTAAATAGTTTTGAGCCAGTAGTGGATACTTTAGTGCCCATGAAAATGATGAAAGACAATTTATGAATATTTTAAGATTAAGCAGATAAACTGGTTTTAAAAATGTATGACGTGTAGTAAAAGTGATTATTTTCTATTGAAATACTTTGACAGATTTAAATGAGTGCCTTGTAGAGATGTGAATACATTACATCAATGCAGTTGTTTTTATTGATCAAGATTTTAACCTCATTGTTATTAATTCTGTTTGTTAAAGATCTGTTTTCCATAAACAAGGAAAAATGAGTGTCAGCTGTTATGGTGTGATTCTTCACTGATTTTCTGACCATGTGTTTGCTGGATTATCAGTACAGTGGTTTAGCAATTCAAGTAGTTTTTAGTTACCATAATTCTTTCACTAGCTCTTGAAACATTCTCGAGCATTAGCAATTTACAGTTCAGGAACTTTTCAAGCGTTCCAAGATTTGCTGCAAATAGAAATTAATTATTCAGAGTTCTTCAGCCAATTATTTTGATTGAGAACTGGCTGAATGGCCGAACTCAGAGGGTTGTCATCAGCAGCACTGAGTCTAGTTGGAGGCCTGTAACTAGTGGTGTCCCCCACGGGTCAGTACTGGGCCCAGTCTTGTTCAACTTCTTCATCAATGACCTGGACGAAGAGTTAGAGTGTACCCTCAGCAAGTTTTCAGATGATACTAAACTGGGAGGAGTGGTGGATACACCGGCAGCCTG
>Ga0065711_1001240_pt1 | contig 48911 bp, 29 predicted proteins | sample Hoacrofraction12_FD_59098 | JGI IMG/M metagenome (GOLD analysis project Ga0065711, IMG submission 59098) | Hoatzin crop microbial communities from Cojedes, Venezuela - Epithelial fraction 12 v2 (version 2) | ecosystem: Host-associated > Birds > Digestive system > Esophagus > Crop | place... | reverse complement strand
GGGGGTCTGCCCGAGGGGAAGGGGGGTGCCGGGGGTCGCGGAGCTCCGCGCAGCCCGGCGCCGGCCGCTTCCCGCCCGCTCCCCCGGGGAGCCCCTCGGGGGCGGCGGGGAGGCTCCGGGGGCCCCGGCCCGCACCCCTCCCTAGGGGGGCTCCGCCGGGCTGAGGGGTCCCCTGGGGCGTGCGGGGGGCTGGGGTTAGAGGCGCGGCAGCGTTCCCACCTACAGCGCTGCCTGTTCTCCGGCGTTTAAAAACAAAAAACTCCATTTCTGCATTGGGGGGAGACCCAGGCTTCGCGTTTTCCTGCCCTCAGCTCCCGCATCCCGAAGCCCGGGCGGGTTTCGGCACGCGGCGTAGATCTGTGCGGGGACCCGCAGCATCTCCCGAGCGGCTGAAGCCGGGGCACCGAGCCCGCAAATACCGGCTCGCTGCGTGATTTACGGGTTGTTAGAAAGCGAAGGGACCTTCAGCGCTGGGTTACTTTGTACCTGGAGGTAAAGCGAGAGTGGCTCGGTGCGCTCTGGGGAGAGGACAGGAGGCGTTGGGAGCGGAGGAGCAGGCTGCGAGCGCGGAAAACCTGCCCTGGCAGCGAGCAGAGACTGGTGGGGAAGGAGGAGATGGCGTGCGGGCTGGCAGCACATGGTTTGGTTATGAATCGCGCCCCTTTAGCCCAACGAAAATATTAGTGTACGTGTGTAGCGGCGGAGCACAGAGTCAGGATCCGATCCGTCTGCGCCTTCCCCGGCGCTGCTCCTCCGGGGAAGAGGAGGACGGTGCTGTCTGGGGAAGCGGGTGGCCTCCAGCGCGTCCAAGCGCAGCGGTGGCTGCGAGCGAAGCGCCGCTCCCCTCGGTCACGCTGCCACGCGCCGACACCTCCCGGGAGGCCGGGAGGACCCGAGCTGGCGCGAGGCGGGCGGAAAGCCGCCGCACGCGGTTGTCTGGAGGTGTTACGGAGGCACCTCGTCACCTTTTCAACGCGGGGGGAAACCCAGTCAGAGCTGCCACAGAGTTCGGGGCCAGCGGCTTGAACTCGTAAATGGTTTTGTTGAAGTTGGGAGAGCAATGCAAACAAGAGCACAGCCTCACCGTAAGCTCCATCCCGCCCGCAGCTCTGCGTCCAGCAGCGACCAGGAGAACAGCCGAGGCCGCGCTCCGAATGGCGTGAGCTCTGGTATTGTGGGGTCACTGCCTGGCGTCAAATCATGCCGCAGAAGTTTCCCAAATCGGCCGTTTTCCCCCCACAGTACCTGTGTTAATGCAGGGGACGCTGACGATCCTTTTCCTTCCAGTTTCAGAGCCCACCATGAAGAGACTGCTGGTGCTTTGCGACTGCCTCTGGGCCTGGGGCCTCCTGCTGCACGCGCTGACGGAAAGAAGGTGGGGAGAGCTTTTTTAATGCACCAACGTATTTTAGGACCCTTTCATTTAATGTAGCTGCGTAAGACAAACACTGCATGGGCTGCGCCACTACCAAGTGTGTTGGAGGAAGTTAATCCCTGTGCAAATCCCAGGTAAACCCAGCGAAGGGAAGGCTGAGAGAAAACTACAATTTGTTTACATAACATCTATTTTTCAATATTGTGAAGTTGAAAAAGCAGAAGCTTTCTGAAACAAACTGTAACTACCTCTTAAACACCCGTGCGGTCCTTTCTACTCGTATAGAAGGACTGCTCAGCAATACGAGGTTCTTCAGAGGGGAAAAAAAAGTGTAATTACATTTTTTTAAGTCTCATTTGCGTGCTATTTAGTAACGTTATTGTCCCTGCAGGCAGAGGCAAAACTTTCGCTGCTTGGCTGGTCAGGATGGTGTCCTGGCTTAGCAGCCGGTTTTGCAGACCCGCAGTAGACCCTCCTGGGGAGGGCAGACTGCTCGCCTGCAGGAGGGTTGGTGAGCTCAAACCCTGTAACTGTGTTTGAAAGACCGGGCTGCACCGAATGTGTGTGGAATGCGTGTTGGAATTATAACCTAGGAGTAGCATCAGCATCAAGAGCAGCTCGTAATCGTAAACCACCTCACCTAACGACTGGTAGGTTAACTAAAAACTGTAAAGCAGTTCCGAGCATACTCGAAGCACTCCCTGCAATTCAAGCTTCAGGAAGGGTCTTTCAGAACACTCGCAGATGCGTTTCTGTATTTTAAAAATACTGGTGTCCTGTCAGTGCCGCTACCTGAAGCAGCAGAAATTTCATATTGCCAGTAGCGATCCCTAAAAGATGCGTTTGTGCCTGGATCTCCATTGTGTCTCCTCGTGCATTCGCAGCTCTGGCTAAGCTTGTCTTCTGGCTGCCTGGAAGGTTTTACACAGGGTGGAGGGGGCAAAGGTTCGTTTGCACAAGCATTTCCTCTAAAAAAAAAAAACCCCAAGGGCGGGTGATTCATGTTACAGTTGCTGTGTTGAATAAACGTGACATTTTAGAAGAAATACCTTCATTTTGATAATATATTAAGAAAGGTGAGACTTGGAGTATTGATGAAGTACTTTATCTGGCCTAGCTAGAGAATTCTGTGAAAGCATGATTATTATATATGTGTGTGTACACATATATGTGTACACATATTTATTCCATCTGTAAGGTGTGCACGCGCATTCTTACAGCGGGAATTAAAACGCATTGGCCTGGTGTTTCGGAGTGATACGGTGTGTGGCTATGATAATGACCTGTAGATGGAGTTCGTGCACAGGTTTTTATTGCACTGTGGTTGAAGATGAAAACACCATCGCCTACGGTCACTTCTTCCTCCAAATGTACACACCTTGCGTGAAACGTGTCTGTCTCCATAGCCGTTTCGTCATGGTGACTTCGCTCGCCTGTTCTGCTGGGCTGCTGTTAATCCCTTCTGATAAGAAGCGGCTGGTGAATTGGATAGAGCGCCCGCGACACGGAAAGACACAGCCTTTCCAGTTCATGCTTCTTGCCATGAAAAAACAGCATTAGCACCATTGTAAATGCGTCTGTCTGGAGTGAAAAACCACAGTCCCCCCGGAGTGGTGGTACACAGAGGCTGGCCTTCCTCCCGCGGTGACCCCACGTCGGCTGGAGCCAGCCCTGGCAGTGCCCTCACCTCCGAGGAGAAGGCGGGGGGCACAGGGGAGGGGGCTGGCAGACACCGAGCCCCGAGTGGAAGCGGTCCCGTGGGCTGCATCCTTCCCGGCCGCGCTGCCGCCAGCCCGTCCCTCCGACGCCTCTCCCACCAACGCACCCCTTTGTTTACCGCTGCAGTTTCTGAAGGGTTTCTGTGTCCTTCTGCCACCTTAATCCTGGTGACCTTCTGCTACCCTTGAGATGTGTCTGTACAGCAGCTTGTTTACTGATAACGAGCGTGGATATAAAATTTGACCCAGTGAAGAGTCCTGTGCTGCAATTCTGCGTAAGGCGTGTGAGAAATGATGCTTTGAAAGGTAGTGGTCGTTGGAGACAGCAGGAGAACTCGTTAGTTGGTAACGTATAGGAAGCAGAAAAGAAAAGCTGTGACTGAAGATGTAACTGTAGGTATGAAAAATAAACATAAGTCAACCTATTTTTTTATTAAGTGAAATTATATGGTATGGCCAGAGGAAATTCATAGTCTTTTTAAAAACTGTTAGAGATTTTGTCCTCTTCATTAGAAACAGTGATTTATATGGATCCAAAAGCCCTGGAAATTGTCCCCTACAGAGTCACATCCTACTGAAACAAGAATTAGCAAAACTTCTGTGAGTTTCAGTTCTGAAACTCCTTTAAATTTGCGGCGTTACTTACTCAAACCTGCACTGCAAAATAAGCTGGAGGCATTTCCAGAGGACCTCTCTTCAGGGTACCTTTCCTCCTCCTCCTCCTCCTCCTCCTCCTCCCTGTATTCAATACGAGCTGAACCGCGTGGGGATACCCAAAGGCCGCTTGATGGACGCAGCTCACAGAAAATGCTTTGGCAGGCAGGAACCCAACCATTTCGGGCAAGAGCACGTTCCTAGCAAGACCCCTTTGCTGGAGCACCGGGCAGAGCGCCCAGACCCGCGCGGGGCCGTGGCCGCACGGAGAAGAGCCCGCCCGATGGAGGAGTCGCCTCCGGGGCGAGACCCGACGCCAGCAGAAGTTTTCGGGCTGGCACTGTTTATCCAGCTCCGTGGCAACGCATGCGACGAAGCGGTGCTCCCGCAAGCGGTGTTTTTACTTTCAGTCGTGATGACTGCGTGTGTTTGTAATGGAAGTCTTCCCAGCAACGGATGAAAAAAACGATCCGGGGTTTGGCTTTGGGACAGCTGTGATCTGTGATGGAGGGAACCATCCGTGACAGGGGGCTTGGGAAAGGTTTCAGGTTGAAGGAAACGGTGGATTCTGGTGTCATCTACAGCAGACGGAAACCACTAAGCACGGGTATTTAGCTCTGAGTTGTATTGATGGAAGGAAGATTTTGGTAGCTGGGTTCAAAGAGCTTAATTTTATCCTCGTTTGAGCAAAACTTCAGGGCGTTTGGCAGCGTTAGATATAGGCGTGAGGCATCTGTAAGTGAAGCTTCATAGACAGAGACATTTCCACATCAACAGATGGTCTCATTACACATTTGTAAGGAAAAGTTGGAAGTAATCCTGCAAATCCAAATGCGAAAGGAAAATGGGAAAGGAATTAAAGCAAAATTGCATATTGACCTGTGAAAATGCACGCTCATTTGATTTACTTCTACAATCATAAAGAAGATATCTCTGTATTTTTTGTTTTGTCTTTGTTTTAGCATTTATTTTCAGTACTTCAGTGTCAATGTTCTGAATTATTGTATCTTTCTTTGTATGCAAACCGTTTATAACTGTTATGAATTAAACATGTTACCTTTGGCTGAGAAAGGAGCCTTTCACTAAGCAACACATATTAGAATATTACAACCATTGGTGAAAAATCAGATGAATATTAAGGAACTGATGTTCTATTTGCTCACCATTTATAGAGAGGCACTGGTTTTCTATGCTCTTTCAGAAAACGTACAATTTAAGAAGAAAATGTTTAAGTGAAAGAACCCTATAAAGCACTAACAACCTTGTTTTATGGAGGAGCTTCTGTGACCATAAGCCAGTACAAGGAAGACTAAAGAGATTTTGGAGTTGCTGTTTTGTGAGGTGGTGGGTGGATTTCTAGTTTTCAGTGCTCACTGCTCTGTATTTCAGCTACGGCCAAACCTCGTCACAAGATGAACTCAAAGACAACACCACCGTGTTTACCCGAATATTGGATCGTCTGCTGGATGGGTACGATAACCGCTTGCGACCAGGACTGGGAGGTGTGTTGTATTGTCATTTTCATGGTTACGTGTTTGATAACAGTCAGTTAAAGCAAGGTTGTTTTTCCATGACCTACTTGTTTTAGTTGTGTTTATACATACACATAAAACAATGCTGATGTGTAATGCCCATTTTTTCAGAAATGCCATGCCTTCTCTGTCTTGCACGTACTCATTTTTCTCTCATTATACCCAAAAGAAGAAGAAAATGGTTCACAATTCAAGACGACCTCTGAATACATGTTTAAACTTTAAATGTGTGAAGAATAAAAGATAACAAAATACGACCTGTGACCTGACAAACGACAAGTTTATGAATCAAGCCTGAAGGGCACATCTATCTATGACTATCTTCATAAGAGGATTTGGTTTAAAACTGAAAGCATCGATCAACCTTAGTCATAAAAGTCTCAGAAGTTTAGAAGATTTCATTCTACTTAGGTACGTCAGGGTTTGTTTCTGTAACACTCTGTCTTCACAGCTTGGTAAAAACGTCCTCCTTTTTCCGCTCTTGGCGCTGAACCCACAAAAAAGTATGAAAACAGCAATTACATCTTTAGAAAAATGCTGTTACAAAGCCTGGTCTTTGTCAGCATCCCTGCGTTCACGCTTTGATTTGTTCTGCTGTGACACGACCCCAGAACTGGGTCTGAAATCTCGTTGTCCACAGACGTGGAAGTTCCAAACATGCAAGCACAAATCTGTGCTTTCCAGTGCACAGAAAGGTTGGGTTTACTTCTTTCAGCTGTCTTTTTTTTTTTTTAAATTTTGGACTCTTCAGGTAAAATAAAACAAAGCAACCCACTCGCCAAAGTATGGTTCAGCCAGTTTTTGTATGCTAGCTCTCAGAGGAACCGCGTTACGAGAGGAACAGGGTATTACATGAAGAATTCTTGTACCATCTGCGGATGAAATGGAAGATAATTAAGAGTAAGCTTATCCTGTGGTTTGAGGCTACCATCTTGCAACAGTTCTTGAATTGTGAGCCAGCTTCTTCAACAGTTTGACTTCACTGACTTCAAGGAATGGCTAAAGATAAAATTCTGTTCATGAAGTATCAGTTAACACATTTGAAAATGGATCGGTCTGTTAATTTTTGTGTGGAATTTCAGAAAATACACAACAAAGTAAGAATCACCATTTACTTTTATCTACCAGTAATTTTGCCTGCTTACTTCTAAATCCTTGGACTAGTGTAGAAATGAATGCTTCTTAATCTTTGATTACTGCAAGTGTAAATTCAGTCAGCTACTATATCACAGTACACAAACAGAGCAGCGAAGGCAATAAATAAATGAAACTCTGTAAGCTGGGTAGAGTCTGGTACATGTCCACAAGAAAAATCTGAGCGCAGGATGATTTCTTGTATGAGTTTTGTAGCTGTTATGATTTGTTGAACAGTTACGAGAAGAGCAAACCAAGGGAGGTGCAGGGAAAGGATTTTCTCCCATTCTCCGGATCGCACGTTAGGGAAGGAAGCACCGCAGTCCAGAGTCTCATGGACCTGCGTTCCGATGCTGCTCCCGAAGCCAGCCTTCCGGCGCGTGCCAGGAGAACAGCTCTGCGCGCCCTGGGAAGGCATCGTCCGGCCCAGCGAAAACTTACTCTTGACAGAAAGATTATTTAATGTAACTGCTGCTATAGGAGGAAATGAGTCTCTTCACCCACGTTAATAGCCATCACTACAGTTGAAAGCGAAAAGGAGTGGTGCACAGGAATTGCAGGGTGGAGGGAAGGCAGGGCTGAAGCATCTTCTTATCCAAGGGTTAGAGATGTTTCAGTCACCTTTGCAGCCCTCCTTTCCTCAGCTGTGTTGCATGTTCCTGCCTGTAGCCAAGAACCTTGAATATTACAATTTCCCTGTTGCTCACTACGTTGTAGTTTCACAGTGTCAGTCCAGCAGAGAAAATGTCACGTACCTGTTAGATTTGTCGGCCTTGAATGCTAGAACTAAGAGTACCAGGACTTTTAAAAGATCTCACATCAAATGAAATTTGGACAGTAAATGAATGTTTAAAGTCAAAGGTGGTAAGAAGTAGCTTTAATCTTTTGACCATTGAATGATGCTTTATTCAAAAGATATAAATTATAGATTTCAAAAACTAGGGACAAACATCTAGGCCAAGGTTTTCAATGCTGGTACCAATCTATGATAAAGGGTTTGCTCAGGAATGCTGAGATTCACCTCTGCAAAACCTTCTTGCTGAGGTATCTAAATAGGAGCCAAGAGCCTCAAGATGACTCAATTTTGACACGTTTGATTTAGACGCTTTGTATAATGAGGAAACGTATTCTGAAATGTTCCTTACGTAAAAATATCCAATGAGAAATCTAAATCAGTAGATCAAATACAGGACAGGTTTTGGAGCTGGCAGTTCAACAGCCTTGCGTTATAGCATGACCTATTGCTAGAAATTTCAAAATGTGTATGGAAGAGCAGTGGTTTTGTGCTTCTGCCCAACAGCAGTGGTGGCTTCTTGTTAAATACTTCCATCAGAACACAATTTTTATCTACTCTAAAGAGAAGGTTAGGAAAGCTACCAATAGAACAGCATTTTTAGATGTACAGAATTCGGTCTAGAACTCACTCATTCCGCATGAGCTGTGATGTAGCTGTCAGGGAATTGAAGAGCCCAGAGACCCTCACCCTATGCGTTATGTTGATAAATTTGGTGCTGTTCAGCACAACATAAATCTGCACACCGCTGAGTACACTGTAGCACTCTTCCAGTCATCCAGAATTGTCCGTCCTGTTCTTTCTGTGCCTGCGGAGAAACGGGAGATGAGGTAACACAGTGCGTGGTGCAGCTGCTTTCTGCTGCAGGAAGGGGCACGTTGCAGAAACCTCTCCGCTTATCCCTGTACCACCTCTGCTTCTGTAGGGCAGTTTTTCAAATACATACACCTACAGAAAAGATATTCTGTGCGTGACCAGAAACAGAATAAAGAACCAATTTCTCTCTTTCTCACCTATGGAAGAAAAAGGCAGATGATAGAGTTTCTTCAGTCAGTTTATTTGTTCCTCCTTCCTCGTGTTTATGTGCGTGCGCAAAGAATCCAGTGACGAAAAGGTATGATTACTGCAAAATTGTGAAGAATTGTGGAAGGGGTTTGATCTTGACCTTGCTCCACTCACTCATAGGAATAATCTCCTCCTTTTTGAAATAAACACCGTGATATTTCTCTGTCCCAAGTTTGCAGACTTCCTGTTAGTGTAGTGAACAGTTTCATTGCTTGGTGGGAATATCCCGGTCGGGCAGATGAGGCACCACGAAGCCAGGAACAGGCTCCAGGAGAGAACTCATTACAGAGATACATTGTTGGAGCTATACTATATGTTAATTGGAAAGCCAGGTTAAAAGGTGGAGCATTAAGATGATGAAAAATTTAGAGGTGCTGAATTTTGAATCACTCTTTCAGCATGCATGGAATCAGTGCTAGATTAATATTAAGTCCTCCCTTTTTTTAGATCTTCTTTTGAGGTATCACTTCAAAAGGAAAACTGAAAAAACACATATGGTCCATGAAGAGTATGGGAATGAAAATTATTATTCATCAGATAAGCCAGAAAGGCCATATCTGAAATTAAGTGAGCAGCTCTGAGCATTTCGCTGTTAAACAAAGAAGGAATTATTCCTCATTAACGAGAATATTAAAAAAATGGAGTAGGTGACCCGCGGGGAAAAATTACCGTGGTTGAATATGGTCAGTATTTAAAAAATGGCATTGTGGCTAAAGTTAATCCAATTTTTCTTTAAAAGAAACATGCAGCGCTATGTTATGCATTGGCACATTTGCACCTCTTATCAATAATTATTGATATAAATTATGTTATTTAGATGTTTGCCTCCTTCATATGTGGGCATAGTCACTTAGTCAGACATTGCTAGGAAATAACATCTGTTGTACCCATCCATCAACATGGACAAATAACTACATTTACAGTTATTTATGCCTGGAAAATAGGACTTGCAAAATGAATGTGGAAACGTTCTGAATCACACTAGAGGACACCTATTAACTCTATGAGAGGATAATAATTTACAAAAAGCAAGGAGGAGGAATTGCAGAGAGTAATATACTGAAGCTGAAAAAGAGGAAACAATGTTAGACATTAGGGGAAAAAAATAAACAGTGAAGTCATTTAGGCAACAGCACAATTTTCTGTGGGAACTATCTGGATCCTAGAACTACAGGTGATCAAAAATAGGCGAACTAATAGAGATGCTGTTCTCTTTTCAAATACACAATCCAGAACAAAATAGAGGATCAGGTAGCGGTCAGAAGGAGTCAAGTATGGAGAATATTCACCTTCTCGGTGTTTGGTGACCGCTCACGGTAAACCATTGTATCTAGAGCAGGAGTTTAATAGACTTGAAAAGCGATGAAAAATAATGGAAAAAATGCGTTCCTGACATAAATGGATATGCCACTGCCTTTCGTTCTGGGGTGACTTCGTCTGGGGAAATCAGGTGCAGCCACATTTTTTTTAAGACCTTCGCCGTGCACACATCCGCGCTCTGAAACTAAAGGATATCACGGGGTCTGTCACCTTTTAACCAGGCATCACTGGAAGTGTGGTTTGTCCCTTTGAGAGGGATTTTGTAGTAGAAAGGTTGCTTAAGACAGAACTGAGAAGAACAAGAGTGGGCTTGATTAGGCAGACTGGGATCTTTTTAAATGAAATTTGCTTTTATAGTTGGGTCAGATCCCCATTAGATCACCCCAAGCAGATTATCAACATGACTTCAGTACTGAACAGAATCGCCCTTGGTTTTTGCAATCAGTAAAAGCTATTTGGTGATCTCTCCTGTGTGATGTTTATCAAAATGGAGTGTGACTGTCCTGAAGTGGAGCGTCAGTCCATCTCAGGCAATTCATTACTTCCACAGAGCGCTTATATTTAAATTGATGGAAAATAAACCTGACAGTATTATGTTAATTAGGTTTTCAAATTCAGTTTTATCAGAACGTTATCTTTAAATGTATGATAAACTTACTTCTTGGTGATTGAGGTCCAAATGGAAATTGTTGCATTTGAACTCATTTCTGAGCTAACTTAAAGTTTAGGGAAAATACAGTTTTGGCCTGTATGTGTGATAAAAAATTAAACCTAAATGTTTCTGCTCTGAATGGAACGAGAGTCCTGTCCTGGACCCCTGCACATGATTCTGCAAGTGAAGGACTAGATGCTGTCCTTAACTCTGTAAGAACTGAAAGGGCAAATGCTGGTCTTGTTTCCACTCTGTAGGCACCGCATTGATGTAAAGGCATCCGTAAAGAGCCGTGGAAGACCCTAGGGAAATGGATTTAACACAAGAGTGGGGAGGTAGGGAGGCCGTTAGCAGCTCTGAGCTGGTAGTTGGCGTGGGGAGAGCTGCCGTGACGCTGCGCAGCTCTCGCAAAGCCTTCGTGGCGACACAGGCTGTAGCGGGGTCGGCACAGGACAGCTCACGGTTCTCCCTCTCGGGCGCTGCTGTTACAAAAGCAGCAGCAGCACAAAATTCTTAGGAGTGTGTTTGTTGTGGTTCTTCAATCAAAATACTTCATAGGATGCAGCGAGGGTGATTACATAACTTTTTAAAGTAATAATAGTCTACGCTATGCAGGCATCTCAATTCCTTCCATTCAAAACCACAGGAAAAATCTTCTCTACACACACGGACACAAGACATGGAGGAGGAACAAGAGCATTACCAAACAGATGGAATTAATTAATATGCAATTCAAATAAGCCTTGCGCTCAAATACCAGGTCAGAAGGGGAAATAGTTAATGTATAGCTCCCTATGATAAATAGGCGTATTTCCTGCTGTTTAAATAAATCCGTATTTCATGTTTTGTTCTCACTTTGTAATCCAATCACTGTTCTAGCAATAATGAGCTCCCTGGGAGTTTAAATCAAAATATTTATTGTTATTAATGTTGCGAGTTTGTGTTAGGCTAGCATCGTTAGCAAAACGCAGTAGTTGTAACCGGTGAATTTACAGTAGTTCCCCTGCGTGGCTGCGCGTGGCTCAGCGGCCCGGAGGCCGTGGTCCAGAGCGTCGAGGAGTGCTACTCAGCGGCTGGTTTGCTGAGCAGGAACTGCTCGGACCCTGTGGCTGCCTTACAGTAAATCTACCAAGTCATTAATAATTTCCTTGGGTTTTTTTACTGGAATTGTTACATGTTGTACAGATACTGCTACGTTACCTACTCCTGGTTGGTGAGATAGGTGTTAGAGTCGAGAGGCGCGGTTAACACCTCTTTGCAGCTGGTGGGTTTATCCTCAGCAGGCCGGTCAGCTCCTGACCTGAGCTGGTTATGTTCAATGACTTAGAGTTTTCTCTAGTTCTTAGGGATATTCTGAAGGTTTTCAGTGTAGCTCAGGATTCGAGGTTCCTGAAAAATGCGTTCTGAGCATCTGAAGCACAATTTAAGCCTTGCCATGGTAGTCATGCTGCAAACTGAACATGGTTAACCTTGATTCTAAATATATATCCCAACTGTATGAGTAAACACATGTCCTGTGCAGGAGTGACTCACAACTTCTGAAGCTCTCAACAAAGCACAGTTGAATCATCTAATTAGTAAAACAGTAAACAGAATTTTCAAAACTTCCATATGGCTTTGGAGGGGCTCATCGTTTTCTGTGTGTTCAGACACACTTTTCCATCGCTCTGGAAAATGAGGTACATACCAAAGAGAAAAGCCATCGTTTGGTGGTGCGTACAGCGGTTTTATCTGGATTTGAAGGAACCTGGGATTAGATGCTCCACAAAAGTGTAATCAGTATGAAGACAACACAATCTTTTGTAAATTCATACTCTGCATTTTGTTATGACTTATGACTGACATGCCACTTAAATTCCCTGCAATGTTATATAGAAAGGAAAGGCATCACTCTTTTTTCCACTCCCTTGGAAACCTCCCACCTTACTGCCAAAGCTTTTGGTTTCCATTTTGTGCCCTCAAAGTGATGTCCTTAAGCCTCAGCCTCTGTCCTGTGACCACACATCTCCCCAAACTGGAAGTCAGGATACCACCACCCGACAGGCCACGGATTCACAGAGCATGGTTAGCTGTGTTGTATTCAACAGAGGCTCACCCAGCGCTGGAACTCGGAGTTTACACCACTGAGGGGGGAACGCATTGTGCCTGAAGAGCTCCTGGCATCGTCCATCTCCTCAGGACACCACTGGATGTGTCTCGGTGGAAAGGAGGTGGAGAGATGGGGAGTCAGGATGAAAGATCTTTAAAGAGTCACTTGAGATCCACTTTTCGTTATGCAAAAGGCTAATAGGTTTCGTGATGATATTAGTTACTCAGTTTTAAGGAAAGGTGATTCAGTAGCTGGAACACAAAGAATCCACTCAGCAATGTTTTACTGGACCTTTGAAAACTCCATCTTCCTTTTCTGCCAGCGGTCTCACACAAGACCACAGCCTCTGGAACTTTGTGAAGGTGATGGGCTGAAGGAGAAAATACCCTTTTTTTCCAAGCCAAGTAATTTCTGGACAACCATAGGCTTCTTCCAGTAATAGAAGGTTAAATTCTCACTGTGAACTTCTTTAAGTTCAGAGCCAATTAGATGTCAAGAAAACACTCAAATTGCTTCAAGTCGGTTGTAAAGCTTGTAAACAGTGATAAGGTCACACGTCAATGTCACTGGACAGCCAAGGAGGCAATTTCACCTACCCACTGCTGATGCCAGCAGTCACCGTAGCTTGTACACGCCTCAGTCACTGATATGAACAACAAAAAGAATATTATTAGGCAGTTCAGCCACATCGTAGTATTTTACTTGCTGTGATTATGGGTCATACATTGGACATTTCATCCTTTGACTTTTTCAATGAGTCCTGGAGGTCACCTTTGCTACCACCTGCATTTGCATGAAGTCGCTAAGAGAACACAAGTGTCGCTCAGTGCGTTACTAGAATGACAGAAGGATCAGATCGAATATTTCATCTTAATTATTGCTGTCTCACAAAAGGAGATATTGTATATATACTAAACGTTTATATTAAACTGTGTACATTTATCTTTGTTTTGAAGTTGTAGGCTATTTTTGAATGAAAGTGAAAAACCTGTATGTGCATTTTAGAAGGCTGATTCTCATTAGAACTTTTGCATCAGATAGATACAGAAATGTACGTTGTTACTGGCTGCTTAACCTCGATTCCTTATTTCACTTCTCTTCTGTCAGAACTTTCTTGTCAGAGGGGAGAAATCATATTTAAACAGTCCAAAGTCTTTTGAAATCAGAGGGTTGTATTCAATTACTTTTTAAATATAATTATTTCACAATATTTAAATAACATTATACATATAGCTACTAGATATACAAATTTACATTTCTTAGTCTTACGAAAATTGTTGCCTGCTGCATGACTGTTGCTTATTATACACGTACTTTTCGGTTAGCCTCTTTTCTTTAGGATTACTGTCAGTATTCCAAATTTCTCCACGTATTTCTTTTTTGAAAGTGATTTGAGAAATGTGTCTCTCCTTCCACCTTGGAAGTTTCTACCAAAAGCCCCACGCTGGCGTGTGTGGCACTGTAACAGCTGTGCTCGGACCGACGTCTCCGTGAATTCTGAGAGCGGGGGGGGTTCGCTCCGCTCGAGACCTCTCGGACTCACGTCTCCGGGGGGTGGTACTCCCGGCAGCTCCACTGAAATCAGCAGAGTTGTGATGGTACCTGCTGCCCCGGGTGATATTTTGCGATGTGTGGCCTAGCACGGAGCGGTGTGCTGAGAAGGGGCTGACACGGGGGGCTGCGGAGAGGGAGGGGAGGAAGGGGGGAGGTAGGCTCGCGCGTCCCGCAGCGCGCCTTTGGACGGGAGATCGGCAGGAGCTTGGCGTTGTCCGGAGAAGAGCCCCGTTCCAGGCGGCTCAGACTCAGCCTTCGTCAGCACTAAAATCGTTAAATTCCTCTGAAGTGGCCGAGGGCGTTGTGCCCTGGAGCAGACGTAGATCCTTGAGACCACAGAGAAGTCTGGCCCTGTGGTATAGCACGTACAGAGAATCCGTGCCATGTACAAGTTATAGATTTCTGAATTATTATTTATACTGATCTATCACTGAGGCCTATAAAACAAGCTTGGTAGTTTAAGGGAAATCTACTGTTAGTGCCCATATCAATTTAAAAAGAAATCTAAACCATTGACAAACTAGAACATTTATGCACAAGTCAAAAATTGTAGTAGAGAAGTTTAGCTGATATTTATTTGGAAAAGTTTTAACTCCTCTGTGTTTATTGCAGCTAAGGGTAATGCAGCCATTTCTAACTCTTGCAAATAAAATATCTTCATGTTTTTATACACCGTAATGTATTCTCTCTCTCTCTTTCTTCTGCGTTCCTGCGTCTCAATACAAAACACATCATTTGTAAGCCCAGGGTTAATTATTCAGCTTGCCCAGGAATACTGAGTACCCAATGAGACTTCCGATTACTGTGTAAAATATTCAGCACTGTTTGTGTTGTCAGACAAGAAGATTTCTTAGCCAAAGAGTGAACAGATTTACTCACCAGTGCAGCTAGGGCTGCTGTACTGTGGCATCACAAGCCACGTCTCACGAAGTTCTGTGAAACACTGCAATAAAAAAAAACATGCTGCTGACAATATTGACTGTGAAATTACATCTAGAAGCAATAAATTATCGGGACCGTACTGTAGACCAATTTTAGAATGGCTAATCAAAGCCAGTAATTTTTCTGTTTACTGTGAGAGTTGGTGGTGGGGGGGTCTAATGAAGACTGTTGATAGACACTGACTGTCCTAATTTCCTGCTTCATCAGAGCGCGTAACCGAGGTGAAGACTGACATCTTCGTCACCAGTTTTGGGCCTGTTTCAGACCACGATATGGTAAGTCTCTAGGGCATTCATTTTCTCTTGTCTTTTTAATTTGGAAGATGGAAGGTCTATGCAATAACTTATTTACTCTTTTAAGGCTGGTTTTTTTTTTAAACCCTTGATTCCAAAACACTGACAGCTTTTATGTGCAGCCATTCCTGCTGGCTGCGTTGAAGTGCCCTGAAATTAGCAGCCTCGGTGGCTTTAATAACGTGTTTTAACAGACCTTATATTTGCTACATAATATATTGTGAAATGCATTAGGGTTTGGATCCGTATGCTTTTGAGAATGATTGCCCAGGTCCTTGCTGGCACCTCACTGATCCAATTTGCTGAGAAAGATCATCATCTTCAAATGCAATTAACACTTCTGCCTATAGTGTGACATCTGTGCAGTGTAACCTGTGTTTTTGTATTAAAAGCTACTGATCAATGGGAAGTGACTTTCCTAGATCTTGGCTGCTGAAAGAGAAGAGAAGATTAACGAGAGAATTAGTGTCACTTCTTTATGGAATGAATATTAAAACCAAATTGCTAGATAACTGCAGGGGATGGAGAAGTTCAGAAAACTGAATGAAGATGTTGTGAGCCCTGGTCTTAAGAGATACTAAAAATTGTGTAAAAATACGGGTAAGGTACTTAACATTTTACATATAAAGGAGGTCTTCCCAAGTAGGTTGCTATTGACAGGGAAAGCCTGGTCTGCAGCTACTGGTACCCACTGGAACCTGTGTTAGGAAGAACGCTGGAAACCTCCTCGCTAATTTAAGGGAAGAAAACAGTTCAGCCTTGTAGCTGGCTGCATTTAGCTAAAGACATTCACCAAAAGAAAGATGGGAAAAAAAAGAAAAGGAGAAAAAATTATCTCAGAAAAGGAAACAAGTTCCATTTCTTGCCACAAAACTGTCAGCTGTTTAGTTTGAACTAAAGCTGTAGGCAGGCCTTAAACACCAGGTTATTGCCAGTTTCTGACTGCTCAAAACATGTGAAGGGATGGAAGAACAGAGAAAGTAACTTTTACAAGATAGTTTATTTTCCTGAATGAACTTTATGCAAAGACACCATTTTCCCGATTGCCTGGAAAATAGCATCTATAAAACAGCAGTCAAATTTATAATTGCAACTGATGCCGTGATATTTAGATGAGAAAGAGTCGCTTGGGCAGCACCGGCTTTTTGAGCAGCCTTTCTGCCGACGAGACCCGCAGTAGAAGGGAAATAGCTAGGCTGGTGACTTGCCTCCTCAGCACGTGTACACAATCCTGTCTAAGCACTGTGTACACTATGAAGAAGAATTTTTGAAAAAAAAAAAAATCACTTAATGACTTCCGATTTTTTGTTCCCTGGTAATCTTGTGAAACAGTGCCTACTTATTACTCTAAATTACACATTAAAAGAGGGGGAATTCCTTGGAGGAAAGATCGGTAGAAACCACTGACATCCACTGTCTGTGTTCTGGTGGTTGTTCAGCAAAACACTTCATCTTGCTTTCCCGTTTCTGTCTCAAAGTAGGTAACCAATCACCGCTGGACAAACTGAAAACTTTCAGTTAGGTCGTGTGACTAAAATACACATTTTTTAAAATTTAATAGTCGTTGAATTAAAACTGTGGCAGCTGCAGTTTGGAAGTGATCTGAGGTTGCTCTGTTTCTGTAGAGACCTCTCTTCTTGAGGCAGGTCTCTTGCTAATTTCCTGAAAATCAAAGTAATTTAAATTATTGGCCTGGCCATAGGTGTTTGTGGGAGGTGAAAAAAAAAGAGTGATAGGCACATGCAGGTGAACACATGCTCTGTATTAATATTTATTAGAGTTGTTGGCTAGAAGTCAGCTGGATAAGCTGCTGTTTAGCCTGTGGAGTCAGACTTGCTAGAAAACTCCGATAGTGAAGAGTAATCTGATAAACAAATGGTCATGGATGCTTTCCTACCTGTATACAGAAGTTTAGAGTAACTGATAGCCCTGCTGAATTACTTGGGTCTATATAATGTTTGGATTTCAGCAGCTACTCATACTTTACAGTTTCAGGTGATTTAAGTATTAAGCAGCAGGTAGAGCTGATTTGACATTCCCAGGACAAACTGACATTTGTATGGGATGTGGTTTTTAAGGAAGCATAAAATACTGAAGTCAAAAATAAGCTACTTTCAGAATTAGGAATAGGTATATTTAAAAAAATATATATTGAATTAAGCTGTAATTGAGTATAGCTGAATTACTATGGCATCAGTGATCACTACCTACAGAAATAATCTCAAAAATAATGGAAACCCCATACCACATTGGCTCCTGATTTTCGCTTAGTTAAACAGGAGAAAGAATTAATTAGTGTCTTAATAAAGTGCGTGACCAAGAAACACGCAGGCAGGTGTTCATATGTTTTGAAACCTGAGGAGTGCTTAGCGTAGAACTCCTACTCGCCTCCCCTGAAGCGCAGCGCGTGTGCAGCCTACTCGTGCCAGCTCTGGTGCTGAAGGCAGGTGTGAAATCAGAGACAGAAAGAGCACGCGAAGACCTTACCAGACTGTAAAGCCTCTATTAATTTCAGCGTGCGTCTAGTGCAAAGTCCTCTCTGCAGACTGCAGGTTGCTCGTGCAAACCACCCTTCGAGGGCCACCCCAGCCTTGCCCCAGCGAGCAGAGCTACGGGAAGCGCAGACCGGAGCGTGAGAGGGCAGCAGCCGTGCGGGCACGCTGCCGGAGCGACGGGCTGAGCGCGGGGCGGCCGGCAGCGAGCGATTCCAGCCGCCGCCGCGCGTTACGGAAGCGCAGCCGCGGGCCGATGCGGCGTACCTAGACCATCTGTTTGCAGGAGCCGGCGAGGCGATCGCAGAGAGTAGGCTGGTATAGCAGGGAGCACATGGTGTTCCTACCCACTCTCCGTGCACTCTTCTGAGAGCAGCAGAGACATAACCTGTTCTTCTCTAAAGAGTGCCTTGGCTTGCTCTGAAACTTGTGAATACAGTTAAACAGGAGAAAAGCGCTTTTTAAAATAAAAAATAGCTTTTTCTTGGAAGAACTTTGCAGATTGTCAGCCATGCTGCTCTCCTAGATGGTGGATTGAGGGGATCAACAGATATCAGCTATACTCTCATGACCATTATTTTTGTGAATTTATATTATCTGGAAAAAGAAGCATTTTAAAATTAACTTTTTTCATAAAGACAGATTTTTTTTTTTATTCCTAGTAAACCTCAATTTCCGCTGCTTCTGTACTGTAAGCTCTTCAGGAATGAATTTCTATCTTACTACCCTCCTGTACAGCACCTTGGCTGATGTGGACCACAGTGTGGTCTACCCTGTGCAGAAACAGTCTCCGGGGAGAGATAGCAGAGGAGTCAATTAGAGAGCATTAAAGTCAAACTGTTATAGATATTCAATACTACGCAACTTATTGCCAAAGTGCAGGTAGGAACCTTCCTTCTTTACCTGCACACTAAGGAACGTGAGAGTCCCCAGGACAGAGAGATTGTTCTGAATTTCCTCTCGCTCGTATGTTTGCACACAGACCACTGCTGTAGGACGGGGCATGGAGAAGTATCCTGCCGTTCCCTTGTTCTGTAGGAGAAAGCCCTAATCAGAGCGTCTGATGACTTAATCTTAAAGATCAGCTGTCTGTCAGGATTCTTTTGAGGAGAATACGCTAAAGTACACGTTAAAGTGGGTAGTGAAGGCTGAGGAGCTGAGAAAGCTCAGCCAGAATGAATTTGTCCTATGTGGTGCCACGGCCTGGGACAGCGCAAGACTCCATCCGTGCCAGGCATGACCTGTCCGGTGCTTTTTAATTGATTTTTGTCTTGTGCTGTCAGGTCCCTTGTCGCATCTTTCAGCCTACTGGTTCTTTTCCAGCGTAAGAACCTCGTATGCGTATGAAGCGCAGACCCAGACTCCCCTCTCTCGACCCGCACCACCTCCCACTCCCCTGCTCCGCAGCGGGGGGAGAGCAGAAGGGAACGGCTGACGCGCACCGAAACGCCCTCACCGTCTTTTACCTTTCCCACGTGTGTAGGAGGGAATTGTCTTTGGAGCTACCAAAACGTGGAGGAAATCCAATATTTTAATGCCATCTGCTGCATTTTAAAGCTCCTGCTCTCCCCTCTGCTGCACACCTGGGACGCGGTTTTGCAGACAGTTCAGCCTAAGGCCCCGACCCAGCGTCGCTCCGAAGCAGCGGGCGAGAAGGGCACGACTGCTGTCGCTGGAGCCGAGCAAGTCCCGGCTTCAGCAGCTCCCTCCGCACGTGATTAAAAAAATGGAAACACAATTAAGTATGCACCAAAAGGATTCACAGGTCTGGGATGTAAATTTGGAAAAAACCCAAAAATTTCCCAGGGAAAATATAATACTATCGTGCTTCCACAGCAGTTTTCCACATTTTCACCCCACGTACGTCTATATTTTATGTGCAATACTTAACATATTTGTCCTAATTTCACCCTTTCCCTCTGAACTTTGTTCCTGTTGCTTTGTACCAAAGAATACTTCCATTCCATAGTGAGCGTTGGTTCTTCCGAGTCAGCCGCTGCGTCCCTTCCCGTTGGCCAACCCTCGCGCCGCTGAGCTGAACTCCTGCTCCAAAGCTCTCCTCCACGTCTGCGCTCTGTCGTCCAGTGGTCTGGCCCAGTGAGCCACTCCACGTCTTAAACCAGGCCACATAATTTTAGTGAACGGCGAGCTTTCCGCAGGCCGACTCCAGGTTTATGCTAACGAGACGCTGAGAGCGAAAGGCCCTGGCAGGACCCCGTCTCCGCGGGCGGGTTTGCCCTGCGCGACGTAACTCTGCCTGTGCTACGCGGACTGGCTGCGTATCCGCAGCTTCAGATTACGGTTTTATGGAAGGCGAAGGAAAAGTGAGAAAAGGGCGAATGATTTTGTTTCCACTATGTTATGTCTCAAATTGTCCAACTTTTGATATACCATTCTCCCTCACATTTATTCTGTTGAACCCAGTCACGATATTGGAACTGTTTAATAACCAGCTTCAGGTACATTGTAAGCAATATAGAGAATAAACGTTCTGATAATTACTAATTTCATTAATAGTCATCTTGCTTCTAGGGAACGGTAAGAATGTATTTTTGATGTTCTCATATTGCAACATGCGGCATAAGTGCTTCCCTTTTTTCTGCATTGATATAGGAATACACTATAGATGTATTTTTCCGCCAAAGCTGGAAAGACGAGAGACTAAAATTCAAAGGACCTATGACTGTTCTCCGGTTAAATAATTTAATGGCCAGCAAAATCTGGACACCTGATACCTTTTTCCACAATGGGAAGAAGTCAGTGGCTCATAACATGACGATGCCAAATAAACTATTACGAATTACAGAGGATGGGACGTTGCTATACACAATGAGGTGAGCCCTACGTTATTAAATCCGTCATTTAGTCTGATGATTTAACTTGTTCAAGCATCGAACAGGAAATGCATTGCTTTTTGAGCAGAATTTGATTGCTGCTTAGTAATTATTTTCACAATACGGCATGGAATGATGGACAAACCGACACCTGTGCAGTGGTTATTTTCTCCCCCTCCTGCTGTGCTACCTTTACCGTCCCTGGCTGCGTCTTAATGCTTGATTTCTAAAGAGTAGCTCTAGTGTTAGGAATCCGTCAGTTTGCAGAGGACCTCAATTTGGAGTTGCTTTCAATGAGTCCATCAGCAAAGTATAACAAAGCCTGAAAGTTTAACATAATCTGGACTCCTCAGTCGTGTACAAGGGTCTTTAATCTTTGGATCCTGGAGGAAGCAGATTCTAAGAACGAGTAGATGCGCACAGAATTCATCGCCCATTCGTCATATTTCACGTGCTTGGGAATACAGAGCGTGACAGTCTAAAAATAGGCATTTCTTATTCCATTCATAACAAGAAAATTCACTAAAGCATTTGGAAAGTTAGGAGAAAAATTATTTTTGTGCTGGCATCACTTTTACTGGAATTATGTTATTCTCTTCGTGGCTAACTGAACTTTAGCTACCCACTTGTCAGCAGAGGAATTAAATAAATCCTTTTGAAATAACGAGGATACACAGTCATGGAAACATTCTGGGTTAAAAGACTGCAAATTAAATAATGAAAAAAAATGGCATGTTGTCTCTACAGAGCAACACCCCCCGTTTATGTCTGCCATGGAATCAAACAGGGTATAGAGTGATTCTGTTGACTCAAAGCCAGGATGGATAGCTTAGCGCGTAGCTGAACGCTGAGTTTTCTTTTAACACTTTTAAAGGTGTTTTTTAAAGCAGTACAAGCATTTGGAGAAAACGAAGTCTTCAGGCTGTTGGGAGCCTGTCAAATGTGTTCAATTCATTCTGCAACGTCTTTCAAGACTGCCTAGGCTAGGGCAGAGTCTGCTTGGCTGGTAGTTGTACAAGTCTGGGTCAGTTTTTTCTTGTCTTCCTAAATGCTTGGCTGTTAGGGATTTAATCCACAAGAACACTATCTTGGCAGCACATTGTTCACATATGTCGCTTCTTTTGACCATAACTATTTCCATTTGCTCACCTTTGCAAGTGCTTTAATGCAATCTTCTTCCTAGTGTTCAAGCATTATTGTTCGTTCCTCGCTGATGTGCAGTATCTGACTGTTGCTGGTTTATTTAATCTCTTTTATTGAGAAACCTGTTTGCACCCAAGCCGATAGCAACGCAATTATTTCAGCAAATGTCTGAGGATCCAGAGTGGGCCAATTTAACGATGGCAGCAAGGAAGCAATTTCAGTTTCCAATAGATTTTAATCCTCGTGCCAAGTTAGAAGTCTGAGCATGTCTCTGCCGTGCAGTGGAACACGGCAGAGGGGCAGAGCTCGTCGCACTGCGGTGCCTGCACGTGCCTGCCGGCACCCCCAGCCAGCCAGGGCAGGTCCCGTTCGAGCTGTTAATTAACCACGTAACGGATATGATGCTATGCTTATTCTATGTGTCTTAATAGAAGTCTGTGTGCTATTTCTATGAAAGTAGAATAAATGTGTCCCTTTGCTCATTAATCCGTTATAGATTGACTGTGAGAGCAGAATGCCCGATGCATTTAGAAGACTTTCCTATGGATGCACATGCTTGCCCCTTGAAATTTGGAAGCTGTAAGTTTATTTTAAATTGAGGTTTCTCCCTTTTTAGGCTACTTAACAAAAGTACTTTGCAACTGAGAAAACCTCAAGGTTTTAATCTTGTGTATTTTTCACTTTCTTTGCAGGGTTGTATTTTTATTCTTATATATATTTATATTTAATATAACGAACTACTTTATGTGTCTTAAATATCCTCCAGTGTCATGCCTGGACATTCGCAAAAGAGAAAAACGACAGTCCTCGAAACGTCTAGAAAAGTATTCTGTCACATAGAAAATGTTAATCTCATAGTGGCTTTATTTTGTTAAGACCCAACTTCAGTGTTAGAGAAAAGTAATACAGACTATGGACAACTGAACTGGTTTAGGTGAAGGCAATTCCCCTACCACAGTCTTGACATGTTTAGAAGAAAATTTTGCCTAAGATTATAAAATGTTCATACTACAATCATGCAACATTTCTGGAAGTGAAAAAGCTCACACATCTCCATACAGAGTCCTACACTTGCAGCATTTGTAACCTTAGCTTAGAGAACACAGTGGACAAAATGTGATGTAATCCAAAGGAGAGTAACGACAGACAAAGCTTTCTGCAGATTGAGAATTTCCCCCAAAACTCTGAGGAACAACCAACCTGACACTGATGCTTTAAAAAATATTACTTTTAGCTAAGTTTGAAAGGTAAATGTAACCGTCCTTCAACTCTAAGTAAAAAAAAATAAAGAAAAAAAATGAGCGAGGAGCTGTTTTACTCTGGTTGGTTCAACACAAACGAGGAAGACAAAACGTGTGGAAGATGCAAGAGTACAAATGGTTTCCTCAATGGCAATTTTTTTCTAGCAGAAATGGGTCGTTTCGCTGATAACGGGTACTTAGTGGCTTGATCTATTTTAGAAGCCGGCAAACAGAACACCCAATTCATTCTTCACATGCTACCAGACAGGGTGATAATTTACTCTGGGCTGAATAGCTCTGTGTTTACCATGAGAAAGAACTGATCTTTTGTCTTTAAGAGCTACTAACCTCCTAGATAAGATGTAGAGAACAAAAAGCTCATACAAACTTGGAGTATGACTGACAAGAACAGTTTGCTCCTTGAACGTCAAATTTCCTTACAGCACTTCCAGTCAATCTTTCCAAATCTCCCGTGAAACAGAAAGGGGGGGGAGGCCTTACTGCAGCTAAGCAGAGGGCAGGTAGCTGCAGAGGGGGCTGGGTTAATGGCAGGAGAGCTGTGGGAGCCCAGGTGGAGCCGGAGCGGTGCCAGAACTGGATTTCTTTGGAAACGCACAGGGAAGTGTTGCTGGGGACTGTGCGCTGGGGCTGGGAGGTGCGAAGGTGGCCGATGGTGCCTCAAGCCTGCTGCTGCAAAGCTCAGGCATCAGCAGCTTTGGAGCAAATGAGAACTGCTAGATCGAGTCTCGACAGACTTGGTAAGAGACCTGGCACCGCCTCTGCGCCTCACTGAGCCCCAGCCTGGACGCGGCCGCTCCCCAGCTGGAACAACTGTTCCAAGGTTTTTCCCACACGGAGTTCTTTCTGGCCACCGTGTCCCAGAGCAGTGTACGCTTGGTTCACAAACAGCACAGCTTTCCAGGTCACTAAGGATCTCACCTCGATTAAATGAGGGAGAGATGCTGAAATTATGAATGCAAAGGGACAGGCAGTATGGATTTGAATGCAACTCCAGAATCACACCGCAAGGTAAAATCAAAATAGCAAAAAGACATGCAGGTGTATCTGCATATCTTGTATCTAAATTGATTTACTTTTTATCCTGAAAAAAATTATCATAATATACATAATTTTCTTAAACAAACAACAAAAAAATCAGTAATATTTCTGATTGAAAGACCATTTCTTACACTAAAGTCAGAGACGAGAACTGGCATACTAAGCTCAGAGCGCAGGGATGGTCTGCCATGTTTTCCAGGCTATTTTCATCATTTTTTTGTTTTGAACACTGGCTGGCTATCACGCACGCTGTGCTAAACAGGACCTAGCAAAATGAGTAACTGCAAGTGCTGGAAAGGGCCATGAGACAAAATCAAGGAGTTGTCAGGGAATTGCATTCCCCTACTAAATTCAGGCGCGCTTCTTATCTGGGATCCTGATGGAGAGGAGTTCCTCCTGTAACATCGTTTCACTGCAAACACTGCGTGGGGATTTCACTGTCTGGAACAAGGCTTTAAAGCCAAACCTCTCCCCTCCTGCTCATCAGATTATATGTCATAATTATCAGATCAGAGAATATTTGTCTCAATATTTAGTTATTGATATAAACAGAAGTATCTTTCGTGGGACAAATGGCTGGACCCATGCAAGATATGAAAATGGGGCTCGCCATTGTATATAGAAAGAAGAACAGTCCTTCTATTTAATTGCCACTTTTCCAGTGGGAATCATATTTAAATACATTTGGGACATTTCTGTCAAACAACTAAAGCGATTCATTAGAATAATCTTAATGGACTGAAAAATTTACTAAAAAAGACATTTAATTGTCGTGAAAGCCATGCTTTAAGTGCAGACTACAATATTACGCTTAGTGGCTCCCCAAGGTAGTGTTTGCTCAGCTCTGTTTGTTTTGAATTAAATTGGGTAAGAGTTTTTCCACGTCCTCCGCTGTTCCTCACCACTGATTGGAGCTGGATGCAGAAAAGCCTGATGGTGACGGAGCTGCATGTCTCCTACAGACTCTGCCTGTGCTGTAGATGCCGATAAATGCTTGACCTAGCTCCAAGGCTCAAGTGATTTGCCAAAATAGCAGCTTAAGCTAGAGGTTATTCCAATGTAAATTCGACATGACAAACGCTAAACAGATTCTGGAACAACAAAAAGCCATATGCTGGCAAAACAAAATCAGAAAGGCAGATGCTGATGGTCTGATGGTCAGCTGAAAGCTGCGGCTGCTCCGGCCAGCGGCAGCGGCGGGAGCCAAAGGCCGTGCTGCTCCTCAGGCAGGCTGGGAATCGGAAGCTGAGGATGGGAGCTGAGCAGGGCGCGGAACCTGGCAGTTACAGGGCAGGGCAAGCTCCTTCCCAGCAGTGCTGAGCCTACTCACTTCCCTCCAACCCAACCAGTGGTTGTCAGCAAATCAGTCCTCTCTCTTCCAAGCTACTCTCCTGCTCCAGAACAAGATGCTTGAAAATTACTATTAGTATTGCCACACTTCCTTTAAGTGACTCGATTAGCAAGCCAATTCTCGTACTTCCTGTGGCCACTATTTTTAAGGTCAGAATTATGAAGACGTAGATTTGCATTTACCATTGATTCCAGAAAGCTCTGTGTATGTTACAGTGCTTGGGGAATATGAATTCTGAGGGTAAAAGCACCCTTCCAGTTCCATAATGCCATGCAATTAATTTACCAGCGCACTCCATCCAACACCACCTCTTCAATTACTAGCCGTTATCTCTTACATTGATAAGATAAAATTACTAACTCACAGATGAGGTCAAGCGAATCAGATGCCTCCTTTTGTTCTCCTGCTTGTCAGTCCTGAAAGAGGGAAAGTCTCGCCCTGTAGGTAAGAGTCTAGTGTCATTTTACATCCCCTAAGATGTCCCGTCTGGCTTCCAGCTGCCTTTGGTGGGTGGAAGATCTACGTGGGTTCTGATCGCACATTCAGTCCCATACGTGTCTTGGATACTCTTAGGTGTGAAGAATGACACTAAGTGCCTCTGTGTAGACAACTAACTCCCACCCTAACTGCTCAGAGCGAGAGCTGTCAGACTCCAGACTATGCAAATTGACAAAAGAATTTTACAACTAGACTAAGATTAAAAATTTTTATATATGGTTTCATTCCTGAAATAACATAAATAACATACTAATAACAGCACAAAGCAGCTGGAGAGCATATGTAAGGTGCTATGTCTACGTAACATACTAGACTACGCAGGTTTGGAGAGCCCACATTGTTCAAGGCTCAAACAAACGTGAACTCGAGTGAGCATTTCCCAGAAATAACTAAAATTAATTGTGATTTAAACTCGCTGTAGCCTAGGCAGCCTCAGGAATGCCTGTTATGCCTGTTACACAGCAAGACCAGTGCAAGGGGGGGATGACCAAACGGCGAGCTCTAGCCAGGCTGATGGTGAGAAGACCACTGAAGCTGCTCTGAGGAGGAGTTATTTGTTTACAGTAGCCCACACAACACCGCACTATGACAAATTGGAAAGACTGGGGGTTGATGGTACTTAAAAGTTAGAAAGAGAGTTGGAGTCCTTGTGTGCCCATGAAATTTCACACCTCACACCACTTCTGGTTGCTCAGATTTTACAGAAGATAGGAATGACGTAAGGCAGAGAAAGATTTTCATGCCATTGAGAACCAACCTGAATCCAGCGCTGCAGCAGATACTTAGCTAACCATGGTATGGACAGACCTATAAATTCAGTTGTATTTCCCATAGATAAAAAGTTCCAGTAAACTAGTTGTAGGTTTCTGTGGATAATTAAAGAGAATTTAGTATTCAAACTACTGCTCAAAACACTGTTCTGATCAAGCCATACGGCAATGGAAGGCGCAAGGCTGAAATGCAATGTATTTCTTTTAAATTAGATGCTTATACCAGAGCAGAGGTTGTGTACGAGTGGACACGGGAACCAGCAAGGTCAGTGGTTGTGGCTGAAGACGGCTCTCGATTGAACCAGTATGATCTGCTTGGACAAACTGTGGACTCCGGAATTGTGCAGTCCAGTACAGGTCTGTGGAAATTTTTTTTTGGGGGGAAGGGTCATGTTTAACTGCCAAAACATAATTTAGAGCAGGAGAAAAAAAAACCCACAAAGACCAAAGAGTGAGAGAGGAAAATTGCAATATATGAGCTTCAGATTAGGAAAACCTGACTCTCAAAAGGTAAGATATTCTGGGTTTATTTTCCTACTTCAACTGGTGGTTAAAATACCTGAACAACTAAAAAGCTTCCCATAGTGACAGATCTAGCCAGAAAAAACAGTAATTTACATTATAAAGAAGCACTCCTCACATTCTTCTTGGATGATCTGCTTACCATATAAGCTTCAAAAAATTGTATAAGAACACGAATCCTCAGAGATCGTATTCCTGCGAGCAGTGAAGTAAGTTGCTAAGAGCAAGCATAGAGTTTCTCATGGAGGTGTTCAAAGAGTGGAAAAAAAATGCCATCAAATTAAAAACTGTCTGGAACATCCAAACAGGATTCAGGTGTCTTAATGATAACACCAGCTTTAATTCCAGAACTATTCATGAGATACAAAAGTAGAGCCAGCATTTATATTATATACCCGTACCCGTGAAGCTGATGAAAAACTATTGCTTTTTCACTTTGCAGTGATTGTTTCAAGATGTAAATTTTTTTAATACTTTGGAAGGGATGCGAAGACCCAGATAGAGTAAGAAACTGCGCATTGGGCATGAACAAAAGCTCAAAACGTTGACTAGATTGAGTGTTCAATGGACCCGAAGCAGCACTGCATTAGGACAAGTAGCTGTATTGCTTGGGATGCGCCCGACGTAGTGCCTGAACTAGAGAAGTACATTTCCATCTGCATAAACCAAACTTTCTAATTCGTCATTCGTAAAGTCAATGAGCGTTTAAGGAAAAGTGAGTCAATTTAAGGTGAACCCTAATTTGTGTCTGAATTTTTTTATTTAGCTTGCCGAAATATATTCGTATGCTCTATTAAGCCAACAAAATGTCTCACGGGCAAAGGTTTCTATTGGACCAATATTCAGGTTACTGCTTAGAAGCTTCTGCTCAGTTGATGTAATCACGAAAGAAGTAAGTGGGATGGTAGTAATAAGGACTTTGCATAAGAACAACATCAACCCAACTGCTCCCATAGTTTCACTGCCCCCATTATTGAGCTCCGGGGCAAGCATCGGACAAGCAAGAAAAGGGGAGAACTCTTGGCCTGGCCACAGCTAGAAATGTTGCCATTGACTTTTGGGGAGCCGGTATTTCACCCGAGCTGCCCTTTGCTGAAAAGGCAAGAGGGTTTGTGAAGAACTGCAAGGATCTCGAGCTCTTTGCTCTCTCTGTTCTGAAGCTACTCGCCCAGAGAGACCTCGGCAACCTGCGTGCCCGCCCTTTTGCACCCACCGCCAGCTCTCTGCCCGCTGTACGCATTACGAGGGCAGCAGGGTAAGCAGAAGAGACTCGTGCTTGGGAACATATCTAAACCAAGTAGATAATACTACATATAGATCGTGGTAATGAGAAAGCAATGTGAGAAACACCCTACCAATTGTTAAGAAAGGCAGGTAATAAATTTTCAAACAGAACTGAAGGCAAACATAAGAAGTGTAAAAATTCTTCGTACATTTCCATGAAGAAACGAAAGAAAATTGGTTTGCCCATGATATTTCATAGGTTTGATTTCTGCCTCCTTTTTCTACCCGAAGAAAGTCTTTACCATGCCTATCTGTAACGTTAAACACAGTATAATGAAGATTTACCGAAATAAAGATGCTATTGTCTAGGTGCAGAAAAACATTACAAAGAACTAAATACAATGGTTATCAAAAGTAAAAAAAAGCCCATTAAAGAATCTTTTGACTACCAAACTTGCAATCCCTTTTAGTCACCATTTGATAAGAATATACAGTAGTGGAAGAAGCGCATCTATTGCTTGCAGATTCAGCGTCTCAAGGAAAAATTCTTCTTGATTAGCTTTGGAAAGAAAAACGCTTTGCCTTCCCCAGAATGATGGTGGAGATGAGAGGTGGTTAATAATCACTTCTCTCCCCGCTCCGGGAGGGGGGCAGCTAGTCTCAACAGAACCCTCCAGCGCGTCTTTGTCCCCCGATCATCTCTGGTCCAAGATATGACATATGTAACGAAAATGGCAAAATCCCTCCCTGCTTTCAGAGTTGTGGGTGATGACTCATCTGATAAAAAGACAAAAGGAATTGAGGACAAATCTTCAGAGTTCTCAGCGCCTTTATTAGGCAAGAAAATGAAGCTCTCGTGCGGCTGATTCGGTGCATCATTAGAGGAATTTAGATCACCTTGGGCGATTTAAAGCTGATACTTATAGTTGTCTGGAATTCCAGACATGCATTTTCCAAGAATTTGGGTGTAACTAGGTTACTCTAAACAGTCTCAAAACTATTAAATGACTTGGAGAATCGACAGAGTACTTTCCCCTCCCACTTTAATTTCTTCCATTGCTAGTAGGCCATCTGCTATTCTTATTTCTGGATCTAGAACAAAATAACTACAAATACTGGTTTTTGTATGACGAGAATCTTGAAGGACTAAAACTTTTTTATAGCATAGTTATTCATCTGTACTGGCAATAGAGCGCACAGGTACTACAGGCTTAAAAATAGTATTCAGTAAACAAAACAATAATTATTGTTGCTGCTGTTGTGCTTAAGCAGAGTCATCCATTTTTCACTTGTATGCAAAATCCCTGTCACTCTCCAGCTCCTGGCTCATATTAACTCAGAGTTTAAAATGATCATTTTTCTAGGCACCTGAACAGATGCTTAAAGGAATCCTGCAAGCTTCTATTTACATAGAATTCTTTTGCCACCTTGAAAACGTTGCTTTGCACTGAGAATCCTCAGGGTTTATACTTGCAGTGGTATATTTTTTCTGATGTTCTGTCAATCTGCTGAGAGGATGCTGTGCTTAAGAGTTTTTCTACTGGGCCACAAGGCATAAGCAGTAAATGAGAAATACTTTGGTTTAAATTAATGGCAAAAAAAGACTTAGTTCCTATCTACAGTGATAGAAAAAGTATTATTGTAGCTAAAACTCAGTCCCCTCCTCAAACCTTATGTCTGATGTGAGGCACATTAATTTTAGGTGCTTACCTGATAAACTGTGTTTATTACAAATAGTTTACAGAACACTGGGTAGTAGATTTGCTGTAGCTTTACTGAACTATCAACTGTTTTCTTCTGAGGACGCAGGTTAGTTCACACCGCCTGAGCATTTGACTCGGGGATTGTGATATACTGTAGAATTCAGGGCTGGCTGAAAGCTGCGGCTACAAAAGCGTGAAGCACAGGCACAAACCCTGCAGAGCGCTGGAAGCGTGCGAATGCGGACCAGCGTTCGAAACATGAAGTGAATACAGGTGAAGGAGTCGTGTGACCGCTTTTAAACGCTTCGGATTGTGCAATGCAGACAAACTAATTTAAACTTTGGGGAATAAATAAAATGAAAAACAAGTTTATCTGCTCAACACAGTTATCTGTAGAAGGCTTTAGGAATTCCAAGGAAGCTAAAAAGAAATACCTTTCTTTCTAATTTCTTTGGAGAAGAGAGAAGAGAATGTAAGATGCATAAGCTACAACTTGTGCAAGGCTGGTAATCAGACACTATGAATACAGGAAATACTTTGCTCAAGAGCTATTTGAAATTTTAGCTGGTAGGGAATTTTGCAGCTTAATTACAAACCTTTGAAAACAGAGTTGCAGAGGAATTGCTGGGGAGTTAGGCAGTGGCCAGCAGCTGTCATGAATGTGGGTATGCTTCTCAATTAAAGCCATCAAATGGGAGAAGCGAAAGATTCAGTAAATAAATGGAGTGCTGTCGTGTCCTGCGGTTATTTAAGTAAATCTCATCAAAGATCTGCTACCTTCCAATAGGTTACTGCAGTCCAGTGGTTCTTTGGAGACTTAAAACCATGCTTTTGCCTTGTAACTGAACTGTAGGCGTTATTCTAGGCCTATGCGTTGCCTGATTCATTCCTCACGGCGCTACCTTTAGCTGACTGCTAGCTCAGACCTGCTGCAGTGCTCAGCAGATGAGAGTAATCCCTGTCTTTTTAATTGCTTTTATGCTTTTGAATCTTGTTCTCATTTTCCAGAGGTTAAAAATACTTTGATAATTTAAGCAGCTAAATAAAGCTTCAGACTACAGTGGTGTATTCACTCTGTATTCTTAGCTTGCCTTCTACAGTTGCTGAATTAATTCTGACATGCCGTTGTGAGCATTCTGTATCTGATTGCATTAAAATAGCTTCCCACGTCATATTTTAGTAGATAAAATTAAATTATTGGCTCTTCTAGCCAAGGCTGGCACCCTTCATAAGATCATAATCATAAAAGAAGGTTGTTGCAGTGAAAGTTAAAGAAAGGTGAGCAAAATTCAAGCAATAATGCCCACCGTAGCACTTCTGCCAGTCCTGTTTTTGAATGAAATTTTTCCTTGTCTGTCCTTTGCTTTACCTCTCAATCCATAACTGATTCTCTTTTCCCCCTTTGCTACTGTCGTTTGTGTTGAAGCATACCAGGAGTATTGTCACATCTTATTTATAAGCTTTCCTCAGGGTTAGACAATGAACAAGATGGTTCAAATGAATGATCTTCTAGACTCTGAATTAAAGAGAAGGGCATTTGACATGCTCGGTGCAGAAGCAGTCAATGTCTAGACACAGTTTTTCAATCCAGTTTAAGCTTTTCCTGTGCAAGAGCAACTTTCTCTTTCCAACTGCCTACGTTTTAAAATAGAATAACGTAATTTCACCTGTCATCTCTCATCTGGACAGAGGTTGCCATTCAGTTACGTGTCCACCTGTTTCTTTCCGAAGGCAATGTTTGTTGCATAATAAGAAGTATTCATCTACTCCAAAAAAAAGGTCACAACAATAGGTTTTTCAGTCTTTTGAGAATATACTGTTTTGCAAAATCCATTTTCAATTATTTAACCAATGATCTGAAAATGAGGCATTATTTGCTGTGCTCTGGCAGTAAAGGTTTATAAAGTTATATAAATACTTCAGATTCCTTTCAGTTGCAACTAGAATACCCAGCTCCTATGTTTTGCAGCACCCAGAAAGGTAGTTCTAATGAAAATATTCTGTGTTACTCTGGCATTGTCCATCTCCTTCAGGAGAGAATAACCACTCAGCAAGGTACTGAGTGAGCGGAACAGGGGCAGCGAATCTGCAGAGCACATAAAGCACAGACAGTGGTAACGCAGACACCACCACAACAGTAACATCCTAAGCCTGGCCCAACTGAAACACCTCCGAGCACTTGTTGTGATTTAGTCTTTATATGATGTTTACATGCGTATATTGTGGTGGGTTGCCATCTTCTAATGGAATAAAATCTTTCACAAGAGGCCTAAACAGCTGCCCGTTAATGCAGACTTTCATTCACTACTCGCCAGAGATGAAAAGATGTAAATTTAATTAGCATTTCCCAGAACTGCCTAGTTTTGTGTTATTAGCGGAACTTCAGAACCTGCTTTATTAAATGTTTTCTTCAGAGCTGACCCAATTTGATCTGAGGACTTCTTTTTTTACAGTAGGGATGAATATAATGAAAAAATACTTCCTGTAAAGCCCTCTAATTTGTATATTTATAAAAGCCTTGATGTTGCTGTTTTTCTTGGTTTTAGGGGAATACGTTGTTATGACTACGCATTTTCATTTGAAGAGGAAGATCGGTTACTTTGTCATCCAGACTTATCTGCCGTGCATCATGACAGTGATACTGTCCCAGGTGTCCTTCTGGCTTAACAGAGAATCTGTTCCAGCAAGAACTGTATTTGGTAAGCAAGACCTATAAACCGCTTGGCAGTCGTAAGCCAAACGGGTTTAAGAAGCTTTCGGGTAAAACTGGTGACAGGTAGCACGATCCTGGAGAACAGCACAAGCCTGGACATAGCGCAGTACGTGGTAGTTAACACGTTTCATGGCGAGGATGTAGCACAAACTGATTTAAGGTCCAAAGCTTTTAAACTGATTGTAAAAAGAGACCTGAAAATATCTTAAGCAATCTATTACAGTCCCACTTTTCCAAAACAAGAAGTATACGAGTAAAACATTTCTGACGATGGCAACGACGTTCATGGTGGGGGTTATCAAAAAGGCTTTAATCAACGGGTGTTGGTCATTTGACCTTCTTAGACCCTTTGAAAATCCTTAAAAATCTGTTTCACCAGTCCCTTTTGCAGGCTGCCGCTAAAGGTGTCCTGGGAAATCAGTGACGATTTATTGTGTGTACAGTGGTGAAAGGATGCACTCAGCGAACGCAGTAAGAAGGCAGTCTGAGGGACTGGAAGTTGATACAGTTGATCCCTGCTGTTTGAGCCACTGCTTGCAAATGCTTCTCTTAAAAATAGAAATGAACAGCCCGCGTATTCTTTGGGGATATTAATCCAAGTCAAGTATATAATTAAAAAAAAAGATAACGAAACTCCAGTTAAGGCCAACAGAACCTGAGATTGGGATGTTCGGAGGGGACACCCGAACCCCTTTGGCAGAAGCAGGTGGAAGAACGCCCAGCTGAGTTGCCTTTTGCAGGAGTTTCCCTGCCGGGGCAGGACACCATGGGCCCTCGTGCTTTGCCCAAGAGAATTTACCCAGTTACACAGGACGTAGGAAAGCCAGAGCGTCGCAAGGCCTGGCGCTGAGAAACGCAGGCGCTGAAGCTCTTGTTGAACGCGAGCTGGTTTTAGGGCCCTGTGCTGGCACTCCTCGCTGCTGTGCCTTGGTGGCCCAGGGCCACTCGAGGTCCACCACACTTGCATGGCTGCAGACCTCGTGAGCCAAGTAGAGGCTTTCTGCTGACATGCAGATCTGCGTTTACAGAAGACTGGTTTAGAGGACAGTATAATTTAATATGTTTTACATAATATTGTGTAGATTAACATTTAAAATGAGTTCTGAATCTTTATGGACTTCACTGGGAATTAACCTGGGATTTTTATGTGTCTGTGTAGTCAAAACTGTTGAAATTGTGACTATTTTACCTCTTTTTGCATGTGCCCTTTACAAAGAAATGTCGGGTGATCAATTTGAAATGCTAAACTTCATCGTCCTGGCTGGAGCACACAATTTCCTAGTCTCACAGTGAATAGTATATAATGCTGCACGATGTTCGAGCTGCTGTCCCACAGGCTCAAGACCCCACACATCTTTGAAAGTTTTCCTTCTAAAAGACAGTTATTCAGTAAATAGGCTCGTGTTTACTCCATTGTTATGTATCAGGATAGCTTTTTCATTTCTTAGTGGCAGTGAAACAGCGTTTCAGATAGGTTTGCATGAAGGTACATACACACAGAAGCACAACTTACATCTTTCAGCCCATTTAGTACCACAGATGACAAAAAATGGAAATCCTGTTTTGCTACTATGCAAGAGAAACAAACTCACGAGTAAGGAGTCAAAGACAAGATTAGATTGTATCTCAGGGAAGAGGAACTGCCTCCTCATTAGGCGCTAGTAAATCAAGCTCTTTCCACCAGCTCGTCAATACGCCGCTCGTTACCTGGCCTGTGTCAGACCACTGCACGTTTTTGTGAACAGTGCGGCGAGGATGGGCTCGCCGGACGCGTTCAGCGCCCGGCACTGCCGTTGTCAGGGTAACCTGTGGAGCCGTGAGCTGATGCAGATGCCCAGCCTGCGTCTGCAGGGTGTTTCTTTCAGGCCCTGCTTGCTCTCTGCGGCCGGGGAAGGGCAGAGGTTCAGCAGCAGTGAGAAGCTGCGGTATCAGAAATGCAAATTACGCTAGCATAGTTATTACATAAATTTGCCATTTTCAGGGCATCAGTGAATAAAGGGACAGCAATCTGTAAACCCATCAACTCAAATACATGTACCGTCACCTAAAGCTGAGTGCATTTGGGTATACATTTGAAGGATCAGATACCAAATAAACGGAATGCAAACAGGTTTTATAGTTTTCTATCTAAGTATCTGAGAACTGCTGCAAGACAGAACTAAAAGTGTTAAATTGCTACATCTGTAGGACAATTTGCAGGGCATGAATCAGGAACAGCAACAATGATTCGCCAAACACCAAGACGCGTCAGGTAGTGTCCCGTCCACAACACAAAAGATTATTTGCATTCCAACTTAAAAAATATCATTCCACTACGACAACGTCAAGGAATAAAGGTATAAAAGATGTTCTGGAGATCCTGCAGCTGCCACAGAACTTGAAATCTGATCCACAGAACTTGAAATCAGATCTCCTCAGTTAGCAACCGAACTGAAGCGGGGAAGTTTCTAAGAATTAGCAGTGAAGACAAGGCTTTCCCCTCTGTTTTAATAGCTGGGAGATGAAGCACCAAACAGAGCCCCTGACCTAAAGACGCTAAAAGTGTTTGCTTTGCAGGAGTGACAACTGTCCTGACCATGACTACCCTGAGCATCAGCGCCAGGAATTCTCTGCCCAAGGTGGCCTACGCCACTGCGATGGACTGGTTTATAGCGGTCTGCTACGCCTTCGTCTTCTCCGCGCTCATCGAGTTTGCCACAGTGAATTACTTCACGAAGAGGGGCTACGCGTGGGACGGCAAGAGCGTCGTTCCGGAAAAGGTAACGCCGCTTTCCTGTCTATCCCGGCAGGTGACACTGCGTCGTGCTTGGTCGCTATATGGGGGAGGGGGGTTTAGCCCATCAGAAAGCCTCATTATTTAGAATAGTAATTATTCCAAAAGAAGTTCCTCATGTGTACGCGCACAGCGTTTCTATACATAAACAATAATTACGTAGACACAGAGCACCTAAATACTACTTCTGACATACTGAATGGTATTTTATGTTATTAATCATTAAAAAAAATTTACTGAGATTTTGACTTGTACAAATGAGCAGAAAGAGGACAAACGTGTTGTTTTTAAGGGAAAGTAATCAATTTTCTAGTGTTCAAGCCAGAGAAAATGCGGATGCCTCAGTATAAAAGTAGAAAAAAAAAATCTAGTGGCTACTATCTGGCAGTTGCCAAAGTGTGTTGCTCCCCAACACGACCGTCAGGAGGACTGCTCTGTGACCACGGCCACCGCAGGACTTTTTCTTTCCTTTCTTTTGCCTCCTGTCACTGCCTATTTTTTTAAAAAAAGAAATATTATTTGTACTTCTCAGTCTATATGAGAAATTGCTTTGCTTTGGGGGGAGAACTGACAGTTGTGTTGGTGGGAGCGTGCAGTCCTGAGCGGTGCCTCCCCAACTCCCTCTGGTCCGGGGCCAGGCTGGGCTGCAGACCACAGCTGCATCGAGAAACCGTCGAGGGCGTTTGGGGGAGAAAATTTCCCATTTCCTATGAGCCATCATGTCAGCTGCTTCTGTGAGGAAGCTCATTTGGTTTGGGGTTTTTTTTTTGCGAGAGATCGTGAAAGAGTTTTAACTTGCTTGCCTAATTGGTTATTATAAACATTCACAGACTAGAGATTCAGCAGAATAAATATTTGGAAGAGCAGATGTTACTCGCTGGTACGCGAATATATGCGTTTCATTCAGAAGTCTATGCCTATATGTAAATTTTTTTTTTTTTTTTTTTTGCTATTTTAGTTGCATAAGTCAGTGAGAAAGCAGAAATAAAATTAGGAGATTTACACACCAACAACTAATACAACAGTATTGTAGAACAGATGAGTGAAGTAACAAAACAAACTTACAGTAACGAGCTGCACAACTGCTGGTGAATGTGGAGTTTCCAGCTCCTGATGATGCTTTCATCGATATGACTTGTTTGATTCGGTGTTGAGCTTCTGTCTTCATCATATCTGTTGTAAAAAAATAGGCTGTATTAATAGAACAAACCCCTTAAATGTCAAATATTGCCGTGTTAATATAACATATCCTGTAACATAGTTACTATAATCAGCCATTTCATCTGTTTCAAAGAACATTACATTTTCAGAAAAACACACACCGACACGAACACCGTACTCCAACACAACCCTCAAGAAAGGCTCTTCAGGTGCGGCTCGCTATGGGGCAGCCAAGGTGTCCCAGTGCCTGGCGTAAGGAAAGGCAAGCCAGGCAAACGAGCGGCGAAGAGAGCATCGCTGCTCCCCAACATAGAATCATAGAAAGTTTTGGGTCGGAAGGGACCTCCAGAGGTCATCTAGTCCAGCCCCCCTGCAGCAATCAGGGACACCGCTAACGAGATCAGGTTGCTCAGAGCCCTGTCCAACCTGGTCTTGAATGTTTCCAGGGATGGGGCCTCCACTACCTCCCCGGGCAACCCGTTCCAGTGTTTCACCACCCTCATTGTAAAGAACATCCAGAGCTCTAATCAGCTGTTGTAAAGTAATATACTTTTTCATAAAGTTGAATTTGACATGAGATGTTCAGACCCTGACTGGAGTCGTGACTTTCTGTGGGTTGGATTCTGATGACGTTTAAGTCCCCGGGGAGGGTCTCCTCCAAGGCCCCAGTGGAGCGGTCCTTGGCCTGCTGGGTTGGCTGCTGCTGGCTGGAGGATCTGCCTGAGCAGGGAACAGGCCCGCAGCACCCAGCCGCTCCCCGAAACGCTCGCCTCTTGAGCAAGGACCTTCTGCCAGAACCCCCCAGGGCGGTCTGCAGGGCCACCAGTCTCTGGCTGGTCTGTCATTAGAAGTCCCGTGACTGCTTTAAACAGCATTGCCTCTGCGGGACAGCTGCTCCTTGAAAAGAGACTTGTATTTGCTGTCCTGTGCAATGACGGGACAGAGCACGCTCTGCTATTTTCTCTTTAGCCATATCTTTTTGTTTTTCCCTGCTGAGAGGACAGAGAGGATAGCATTTGCCTATTCTTTTTTGTGGCAGATGCTGCCCTAAAGAGTTTCTAAGCTCCTGAGATGTTTTTGTTGTCTGTTTTTTTTCCTCATGACCAGACGAACTTGGTGCAAAGTGGTGCTTGTCTTTACACCTCCTTAACGACCCACTACATCCCTCTGCTGCGTTCCTCCTTCTGCAGTGGCTGGACGAAAGGTCTGGGCTGTCCGCACAGGGACAGCTGAATCCCAGCTGGTAACCCCAGATGTCCAAATCAAAATTTTTTCCTACGAGTAGATCCCAGAAGTAGAATACTAGCAGGGGAAAAATCTAGATAGTCTTTCTGATCAAGAAGTTCATCCCCACTAGGAGATTTTTCAATACATCCTTGCGTTAGCGGTATAGATAGGTGGATGCGACAATCATACGGCTGTTCAAGCCCTTGTGGAGTGACATTTCAGCCATCATGATCCAATTGTGACATTCAAACAAGAACAACATCTCTGTTCCATAATGCATCTGCTTTTGGTGTAAACCTTTAGTTATTTGTCCTAATATTGGAAAGCTACATCAAGAAATTCAGGGTCTTAAAGTTTTTGTCCTGGTCATGAAATGCAGTTGATGAAGGGGACATTGAATTATGAGTGGTTTGTCACTGTTGATTAAAGGTAGTTTTGTTTATCCATCATCTAATTTGGTTTAATTAATACAAGTAACACAGATGATTTTGTCTTTGTTTTCACCTAAATTTTTTGCATGAGTTGTATCCAGACACTAACTTCTTTCTAACAGCTTATTACAATTTGTGGTATTAATTCAATTAATTGCAAAATTTTATGATGCTGTATCATAATTTTGTCTTTTGAGAAGACGGTAAGAATAAAACATTTTCTTCTTTCTTCAGCCAAAGAAAGTGAAGGATCCTCTCATTAAGAAAAATAACACCTACACAGCTGCAGCTACGAGCTACACCCCTAATATTGCAAGGGACCCTGGGCTGGCAACCATTGCCAAAAGTGCAACGATTGAGCCCAAAGAAGTTAAGCCAGAAACAAAACCTGCAGAACCCAAGAAAACTTTTAACAGCGTCAGTAAAATTGATCGACTATCAAGAATAGCCTTCCCGTTGCTTTTTGGCATCTTTAACTTAGTCTATTGGGCTACCTATTTAAACCGGGAGCCCCAGTTAAAAGCTCCAACTCCACACCAATAACCTCATTTGTTCGTATAGTTCTGTTTCGTCTTTTGCTCTGGGAGTTGCTTCCCGTTTTCACATACAGTAATTCCCATTTGCTGCATTGCCTCTGTCTTCGAGAAAATAAAGGTTTCTTTATTTAACAAAAGGTAAAACATATCTGTATATTTAAAAAAAACTTTGTGTGGGGGAGAGAACAATATAAACTATAGTTTGGAAAAGTGATTCTGAAAACGGGAAAGAAAGAGTTGTAGAATAATAATAAAAAAAAAAGGAAACCATTTGTAGATAGCTTAGTACTGAATGTCCCTGAAAGGTATTGTATATGTATGTGAAAAAGATATTTTTATTCAGAGCATTGTGGGGAGTGGGAAAATATTCTTGGATGACGTCCCTGGTGCACATACTATACCATAGCATTTATTCACCCACTGTTTATAGTCTTTTCAAGGTTGTAAAGCTTTCCCTTTGCTGAATCCCGTGAGATATGGTATTTTCCTAATCCCTTTTCTCATCTATATTCCAAACCACCTGACTTACAATATGAAATGGTCTTTCAAGAAGAAAGAAACCTCCTCACTCTAGGTAGGGTTTGCCACTGTACGGCACGTGAGAGCTAATGGTAACAAAGGCTTTCAGCTGCTGTCTCCCTGCAGCCCTGCTCTGCGCAGTCAGCTCTCACCAGACTGGATTGAAAACCGGTCGCACAATCCAGCCCGATCCCCAGTTCCCTCTGTCACCTGCCTAATCTAAACAATTCCAGGAGGCTTTTACAGATAGCTTTTACTCATCACTACGTTTTGGAGAGTTAAAAAAAAATAAAACCAACAAACCAACAATTTTTGCAAGCCCTAGATATGTTGAATGTATTCTTTTATAAAATGATACGTTAAAAAGAAGCTTTAGACTGAGATTTATGGATAGCAGAAAGAAAAAATATAGTATTTAAATAATATATGTAAATATTCAGCATGAGATTGTACATTTTTTTACTTTTTTAAAGTTGTGTTCTTAAAACATTGTGTAGGATTCACCTCTTAGCTCTTAATATGTTGTTAAATGCTCAGTAAAACATATTTAGAGCCTGAATAAAAAAACAAAACAGTGGTACTGGAAAGCCTAAAAAAATAGATACGCAGAAAGTGCTTGGAATGAATTCCATTTGTAAAGTGGTTAAGTGTACAGTAGCTCGCAATTCGACAATGTCATCCAATGTATACTATTAGATTAATGACTGGTCTGCTCAGGTCATGCATAAATACTAAAGTATGGGATTACATTTGGTAGGTAAAAATGGTGACATATTTGTTAAGACAGAAGTTCATCTGTATATTACTGCTATATTTGCCGATACATAACTGTTACAATAAGTGATGTAATATATGTAGCATTAAATACAAAAAAGTCATACAGAAAAGAATGTACAGGAAAATAGATTTTACTGAGTAAACTTACTACATTTCATTTTTACTGTAGCAATATATTTGTAGGAACAATATGTAAGGGCTTTAAATACAAGACGTCCATTTTGGAAGTATTGTGCTCCCTTTAAACAAATTCTAGTCAGTACCATTACTGCTGGTTCTTAGAAATAAAATTTCAGATAAATATTTTTCCAAGAGATGGGAAGAATGGTGGATATTTGCAAGCATCAGTTAAAAAACCGTAATACGTGGTATCGAATAATTTTAAAACAATGCTACGTGAGCCTCCAGAGAAACAGCTACTGAGAGTCAAATTTCGTAGGCAATGTTTTCTAAACTCTTTCTCGATAAATCAAAAAGCTGGTGTTCTCTAGCTACAAAAGGAAATAGTTAATGTTTTATTTAGAGAAGTTTGGGTTGGTTTTTTTTTTTTTAAATAATGCTTCATTGTCTAACATTTAGTCCTGTCTAAACTTGATAAGTTATCTGATTGGAGCTTCTTAAAAGGGGATGTTTCATCTTCTGGTATCATGTGTAGATATATGTATAGAAAAAAATAAACTATGGCTCTTTAACTTCTGTGTATTTGTTTATCTTGTTATTTTTGGCGTTAGTGTGTTCATTGAGGGCATTTTATCTTTCCAGCAGTTCATAGCTACCTTTTGGTCTGCATTTTGCACATTAGATGTGACTATTTCTTAACTAGTCTGCTTTTTGCTATGCAAGGACTGCATTATATCACCTCTTAGTTAGTCTATGCCAACAGCACTATACTGTATAAACTCGATTGCACAGTTGATCCAAGACAAGGTATTCTCTATGTAGCTTTTTTACAATGCTTTGCTAAACCATGTAATAATAGTAAGTCTTCCTTGAAAATAATGATACACTCTTATAGAGGACAGTTGCTGTTTACTCCTGGGATAATTTTAAAAAGATGACATTGAATGTTTATTGCACCTCAGTGCAGTGATGTGGCAATAAAACCTAAATCTAATAGAGGTTGTTTATGGCAGAAGCATGTATTGCTTTACAGAGTTTAGCAAGAGCTCTTTATTTTATGTCAGACTGTAATTCTATTATAATAATAAAGCTAAAAATGTTCAATAATGAAAGCGAATGTTTTACTTTGGTTTCCTTTAGTTACTGCCTTTTATGACACGTTGCTTGACAAACTGCTATTCATTCAAAGACTCTGTTTCTGTGGATTTGGTAATGAATGCAGTTTTAATAAAGGTAGTTTTCTGTCCAGGGTTTTCCAGGGACAAATGTAACAACAAGAATGTTTCCGAAATCTGACTTGACATTCAAAAAAAGATAGTTCTGTCTGTACAATGTATATCCCGTAAAGCAATTAATGGAATCAGATGAACGATTGTGAAGGTTTAGTGCCACAACAACGAATACGATGTAGGGTAGGAACAGACTAAAATGCTGTCTCCCAGAAAAAACGGCAGATAAACCAGAGGGTGGGAGTAAAACTGTGGGTCATTATGTGATAGATTTCATTAAGTAATGCGCAGATTTAAGAAAGGCTGTTAGAAGAGAACCTCAGGCTGTATAAAATAACATTATTTCACTTATTAAATAAGTTGTGGGGATAGCATTCAAGCAAGCATATGTATAGCTTGAAAATTTTAACTCTCAACTATTCCTTCTTTCCCGCATAGAAAAATACAGAGAGAAGAGAAGGCACTGCAGTGCGTTCAGCCCTCAAATTTTCTTGGAAAGGTTCCTGGAAAGCAAGGCTCATGCTTTTATGTAGGCGGAGACAACCCATTGCAGACATACCGTTTTAGCGGCTCCAAAGCAGGAAAGGCTGATTAAGTGCATATATGCATATAGCAATAACCATAGCATTCTTTGGCGCGAGTGCTCCAGATGGATTCATCAAAATGGAAGGAAAGATGGGGTTAATGCGGGCTCAGATTCGATTAACTGCTTACGCTTTCCTCTATTTTGAATGAGAACAACGCGGGCTGCGTCGCGGTTCCTCGCCTCCTACTACTAACTCACTCCGCGGAGACGCGTCCCTGTGGAAACCCACAGAGGCTCTTCGGGAGGAGCCTGGCGAAGCCAGTGGCGCGTGACTCTGGTTGAACACCCACCTCCTACGGCCACGCGCCGGGTGCAGAGCGGACACGGGGATCCTCGCATCTCCTTTGTCACCGCTCAGACATTTTTACTCGAGTAAAAAGAGTGAAAATGTCTACATGCACCAGGATTTGACTCAGGAGAAGATATAGTCCTGCTCAGCTTGGCAGAGAGGAAGGACAGCCTGGTCAGATGAGCAGGTTGACAGCCGCCAGGCAGTCCAGCGTGACACCCTGACACGGCGTCACTGGGCTTGCGCTGATGTTACATCAGCAGCGGAAACTCCTCCAGTTTCTCTTGGACCATCCCTAGAAGCTACTGCAGGACTTTCTTAATGACCAAGAACTTATTTTTACAACACCAACTACTATCTTAATGTCCTTCTTGGACTATGTGAGACCCAAAAAAACTTATTTCCTTTTTTATCTCGTCTTTTTCACCAATACGGTAAATAATAGAAGCTTATGAAACACCCTAATGGCTAGAAACTGGGGCACACATGCTTCAGGGAGCAAATCGTAGGAGAATCTCTTTCAGCCTGTGCTTGGTATCTGAACGACTGTCCAGATAAATTAGCGTGACTGGAGAAAGTCAAACTTTTTCTCAGAGGCTGTAAAAATATCAGTCATACTTTACAAGATAAAAACTCAAGATCTCCTCAGATTTCCTATAGTAGATCCACAGAAGGAAAAAAAAAATCCTCCTGCTATGCATGAACATGACACAGCTTAAATAAAAGTGTTTGCAGCCTTAGCACATGCATTTTGCAAGTGAAGTGTATTACCAGCTCGTCAAGCTGTTGCTGTCAGGTTACATCTGACCACAAACTACGTCAAACACAAGGAGAGAGGCAGAAGCCTTGAACGCTGAGTTTGGGGGGCTGCTCCCCGCTGGCTGCAGGCCCGTCCAAACAGGCGGGATGGCTTCACAGCTGCCGGGCGCTCACTCGAGGCAGCGGCTCTGGGGCACGTGAAGATGCTCCGAGGCGATTTTGCACTTGCAGCGCAGCTGCCACACGCGCTTCACCCAGAGACCAGAGACATTTCCCCCAAAAAACCTGCAGGCAGGCAGACAGATCGACCCCCCAAGGGCTCTGCTTCCCGGAACGCGCTGTCAAGGGAGGAGCGAGGCGCTTGCTGAACTCTCTCCAGCCAAGGGCACGCGCACGCAAACAGATATGATGCCATTCTGTCCGAATGTTCTCGTACACGGAGTATTTAATTAACCTCAAACTGTACAAGCCTAAGGATCTGGACCAGGCCTAAGAAGCTGAATTTGTTCACAAGTGGCTTCTAACGGCTGCCCGGGATGCACTATGTTTGCCACATGACGGTTTTAGCTCTATGCATCATCTGCTTACTACTAGGTGACTGAGGTACTTCATAGGAAAAAAATAATTTAGCTGCTATGGGAATCATGGAATTTTCTTTTCAAAACCCCACATACTTAGAGCTCCTCTATTACTGCCTGTTGCAGCAGAACCACACTTCTAAACAAGCGGTTTGCAAACTTCTAGGATTCCCCTCCATTGTAGTGATATTTATTGATGCAATGAAATTACTGCAAGGATATGAAAAATTCCAGAGAAAATTAAACATAAGAAAATCTTTTATGGTCATCCGAACCCAAAAATGAAACTTAGTGAAGCTACAATAGAAAAATCTCTCTCTTAAATTAAATTACTTTTTTATGAAATACCTTACAAAAACAGAAAAGTGAATTTCAGCCTAGGATCTTTTAAATGAATGCACCTTTTGAATAAGAGAAAAAGCCAACAGAAGCCAGAGTAAAAATCTCTGCCAATTGTTAGGACCTGCTGTAAGAACATAAATTTAAAAACAAAACAAAACAAACTTTTTTCAGTTAAACATAATCAGCTAAATTAAGGGGCCATCTCCTTTTTGACAAAACTGTTGATTTCAATAGCTTCTGGAGGTGTTTTAGGCAAGAGTTATTGCTTTTTTTACAAAATCCCATGAAACTCAACTTCAGTTTTGATGTTTTCCCTGTCTGAGGGGCTACGGCAGGCATAAAGAGGTGAGGGACATAGTTCTCAAAGGTAATGGTGCTGGAAGTCTTAGATCAAACATTAGTTTTAATATGGCGATGCGAAATACTTTTCCAACTACACATAATGCTCAGCTAAGCCTCACAAACAGGACAAAATAATATGCAGATTAGTGTAAACCACTGGGGACTTGATAGGATTTTGTTTCTTCAGTTACGAGACAGCTAAAGCAACCTTTAAAGCACACTGCTAGATCCAGGTGTTGGTAAGACAGCACCCGCTGTCACACCGCCTGCTGACTTTGCACATTTCCGTCATCTCCTCCCTAGCTCGCCTCACCAGCGCTTGATTGGCAAGGAACTGGGCTGATTTAGACCAAGCAAAATGGGGCCTTGGGTCCTTAGGAACTCCACCAGCTTGGCTCTGGCCACCCTCTCTCCTCACCGTGCTGTCTGCGGGACGGCGAAGAAAACATAAATGAAGTAACTAGAGCAACATGTCCTGTTTCAAGAGCTGGAAAGGACGCAGCCTGTGTTATGAGAGTAATATATGTGCTGACATAATGTTTAGCTGGTTGCAAGGCCAGAATTTTCACACCTTAGTGCACTTTCTATGTCCATATCCCTGAGAAGATAGCCAGATTCCCAGAGAAAGTGGAACTTTTTGCAGTTCCCCGGGGCATATCCAGAGGATCCCAGCCATGATTTCAGCGGCAGCTTGCTAAGAATGCATAGCAGTTGTGTTCTGGTCACTGAGTTACTGCCTCTCCATGGTTGTGTTCCTTTGTAGGTGACTAAGCCAGGCCTGCCTTTCCAACAAAGGTGGCAAGGCTGAAAATACCCACTTCCATTGAACAGTTTTTGAACCGAAAGGTTTTTTGCTTGCAGCTCCCAAAAAAGTATAAAAATTGAGAATTAATTTTAAGAACACTGAGACGGAAGACAAAGATTGTTATGGATAAGACAGAGAATTGGTAAACCAGAAAGCTCACTTTCAGATGTTTATCATAGCTTTAGTCCTGATGATCCACCTCCCATCTTCCAGGCCCCCACCCCCGGAGAGCATTGGCCTTCTGCTAGCAAAGGAGTGAATACAACAACCAAAACTCTTTCAAGTGGATACGAGCGGAACGAAACGAGGGCTGGATGCTTTTGAAAACCTTACCCAATATTTCTAGCCGTGCAGAGAACGACTTTTAAAAGCATACTGGTGATGCTAAAAAATAATTATAGCAGAAAGCAAGAAATAGATCATTAGATTTTGCATCAAGTTCTGCTAACAAAATTTTCCGAGTCTGGATTTTGCCAGAGCGTGAGGTGAGAAGCCTTCTTCTTGCAGACCCGTGAAGAATGCCACAAATACCTAAGTGGTAAGCCACACAAACATGGGGTTTGAGTCTTTGAAAGAAAAAAAAATTCCTCTTTATATTCACGCTGCTGCAAAAGGTTTTTCTTAATTATATAACAGAGCTTGAAATTTATACTGAGGGTTGTCGTAGATCTGCATGGAGCAATTGATCAGACAAATTAGAGACACAAGTTAATTATTATCTGCCTGTATCAGGCCTTAGTGATGGCAGAAGTAACAGTTAAAAGTCCAAGTAACTCAATTCTGTGAAGTATTTCTATCACATTGTTCTAGAACAGACATAATTTTTTCCAAATGTATCTTTTTTCCAAATGTATCTTTTTTCCAAATGTATCTTTTTTCCAAATGTATCTTTTTTCCAAATGTATCTTTTTTCCAAATGTATCTTTTTTCCAAATGTATCTTTTTTCCAAATATCTTCCTTGGTTAATTGCAAAGTAAGAGATATCAAAAGCAAGAATATTAATTTTGTTACAGCTTCAGGTTCAAAGGGAATAGGCAAGCTTCATGAAATATGACCATATACCTAAAGAAAAGCAGTTTTGTCTGGCTACTACAAGAGGTAAATGGAAAGAAGTCTATAAACATGACTCATTCATAAATGTCTGGAGATAGGAAATAATAATAATTCTCTAGTGTAGCACAAGCCGACATATTTATTACTAAACATAGTGTACTTAACAACAAGAGTTGTAAGACGACAGGCTGTTTTACTACTGGCTCTTAATGGGAATTACATAAATAATGAGTCTCAGGAGGCACTTACCAGTGATAATGGTAAATATTGGCTCTAAAAAATGTCAGACAAGCTATTATACCTCCGTACTACAAGCAAGCTACACAGATTATTAGCTATTATTTTGTTTTATGATATCTAGTATTTAATAGCTGGGAACGCGTGTTTAAAAGATAAAAAGACTGATGATATCGGAAGGTATGGTCAGTGCAAATAACAAATAATCTTTCATTTCTCTTCATAACTGTGGCTGGACAGGGAGCATCACTGAAGTAAAGAAAACTGGCTTCAAGGTCAGCGCAGCGAAGGACCTTGAACAGAAACCAACACAACAGAAACTGAGTTAGAATGCGTCACGTCCCCAGTCCCAGATCAAGACCACGTCTTGTTTCCCCTGTGGCTGGTCTCTGCACAGTAACCCAGCAGGGCTTGCCCGAGATGGCACCTCTGCCACTTGAGGCACTACGCAAAGAGTGCCAGCACTCTGCACAGCCCCAACGGACGCACCGTTCTCATCAGCGCACGCGGAGAAAAATAAGGACACAAAGAAACTTTGCCCCTACGACACCAGAAGAAATGGAAGGCAAGAAGGCTGTGAAGCCAGAGGTGGAGCAGGGTAGCAGAGGCTGGGGGAGGCTGGCAAGCAGCGCAGATGTGCGTCCGCGCCATGGGGCAGGAGGTGATGCCGCAGCCGCCGCTTCGTCACTCCTGGTCAGGCCAGGGCTTTGGCAGGAGACCGTGCCCGCGCGCCCGAGCAGCGGTCCCCTGCCCGGTCTTTGCTGTGGCCCAAAGAGGTGTCCCTGCCGGAGAACCTCGACGCCGAGCAGAACTATGCCTGCCACAGGTTTCTGGGAAAAATCCTAAGCCCTAGTGTGGGGCTGTCTCTCTGGTCCCCTCGGAAGGGACATTGTGGCACCACTGGACAATAAGGCTGGAAAGGGCTGCAGAAGGTTGTCCTTGTCCTATCTTTCCTCCAAAGGGAGACCAACAGTCCTCACACAACTCGTTATTCCCCATGCTTCAAATATTCTCATGAAATGCACACTGTATTCATGTGATAATTTCCACAGCTAACCTAACGTGTTTCAGAAAGGCCAAGGACCCACTAACACTGGATGCCTACTAAGATAACTTCTCTGTCCAAGAACCTACACAGGCTTCTACAGGTGGAAAAAAGGGCAGAGCAGCCCACGACCTGTTGGTAATATGAACTGCTAACCCATCATGTCTGGGGTTTAGGAAACTGCTCATCTAAACATAACTTTCTGTCCACTTGTGCACAATCAAAAGAAAAATGTTCACCGTGGTCACACCACCCTAACTCGGGTGACACAATGCAACGGCGTAGCTATGCTTGAACTCTCCAAGGACCTGAACTACTGAGTCGTTTTCTGGGTGAACGAGGAGCGGTTGCTTTATCTATAATTGCTTTGCTTCCCTTACGAAATGGTGACAAAGATGCTGATCTGCTAACAAATGCTCTGAATTCATGTTTTCCTCTTTAAACAAATGAAGGTTAAGAGGAAGAATTATCTTGCTCTTCACGTGTTTGAAGTAATCAGGCAAGGATCCACTCACTCTGCTCTCCCAGACTTCTTGCATGACCTTTAGATTCTGCTGAGAAAAAATGCCATGTATCAGCTAGGCATTATTGTTATTGGCTATAACGGCAACTAGAATCTGTGGTGAGTGATTGGGACTTCTCAGCAGTGACTGCTGTACAAAGAGGTGAAAGGCAGGTGATTAGAACAGAGGAGGAAAACGTGGAAATCTCGCCACAGTAATGGTTACAATTACGTACATTAGAGGTCTTGGCAGAGAAATGTGCTATTGAGAACCAAAAGTCTAGCCCGTACTAGACAATAGTGTGCAAGAATATTGTGGCTAAGGCACTTTTAAAAGATAATTTAAGAAAACCAAGGGTACATTTTATGGAGAGTTTTTTCATTCCAGCATGTTCCTAAAACAAAAAAACCCACTAAGATCTTTAGAGATAAATGGTTCTCACACGTTTACGAAATTCTTAGAAGTCTAAAATATGTTCAAAACAACTTTGGGTTGTGTACTTACAGGGTAGACACGTTCCCTGTCTTTCAGGGGATTTCTTCATAAAGAAGAAAGCTTCCTGAGTTTGAACAGCCTCTGCAGTGGCCGATGCCCAGCTGTAACAGATTTCAAAAGGGCTGTCTCGACTCTCTCCTCACAAAGCTGGCACTTCTGCTGTCCCAGACACCGCCAGTCTGACTCCCATTTCTGCTGCCAGCTGTGCCACTGCTGGCCAGGGCAGTGCAAGAGGTCAGGGGGCAGAACTATAAAGATATGCCAAGATGAGGAAAATCAATTTTGGAGCCCAAAAGGCAAAACTACTGATGCGGAAGATTACTAAGTACAACCAGTTGCCTTATGGCACTCAAGTCTTCCATGGAGGATGCTCTGAGGCTGCTGTTCAGTAAATATGAAATAAGGTCTTACAGCGAATCAGAAAGATTAAAG
>Ga0065711_1027487_pt1 | contig 48914 bp, 24 predicted proteins | sample Hoacrofraction12_FD_59098 | JGI IMG/M metagenome (GOLD analysis project Ga0065711, IMG submission 59098) | Hoatzin crop microbial communities from Cojedes, Venezuela - Epithelial fraction 12 v2 (version 2) | ecosystem: Host-associated > Birds > Digestive system > Esophagus > Crop | place... | reverse complement strand
TCTGGAGATATTCAAGACCCACCTGGACAGGGTCCTGAGCAGCCTGCTGTAGGTGACCCTGCTTCGGCAGGAGGGTTGGACTAGATGACCCACAGAGGTCCCTTCCAACCCCTACTATTCTGTGATTCTGTGATTCTGTGATAATACAGGGATGTGTATGTTACTGGGTAACCAGTAACCAACCAGACAAAAATTACAATGCTGAGAACTGTGGCACTTCTAGTCGTTTGAATCTAGTCACAAACGAAGCACTGTGGGATTTTCTGACTTAAGGTTTCTGGTGGTATATGAGTATCTGTGCTGCAAGGATTTTCTGATTGCTTTGCAGAGTAAATCTTTGCTCCTTGTACAAGCCTGTCAGAAGATCTAGGATTTTTTACAACACAAGTGGTCAGGTAAGACAGAAAAATTGGATGCCTGCCTGTCAACCGTCCTTTACCAGGTGTCATAAATCACTGACAAACCAGTGCTTAAGAAAATCACATGCTTACATAGCCATTTCATTAATAATTAAAGTAATTATGCAGTCCCCATAACTACTTATGGTATGGGATCTAGTAGAACAACATTTTTCAGAAACTCTGACAGAAAGCTGTTGCATAAACCTTCAAAAAACCATATTTCTCAGTACTGTAAACCAAAATCTAATCAATTAAATCCTGTTTGATTCTTGCCAGTTTCATGTCCATTATGCCTCTCTTTTGCTACTGAACACACTGGCTGTGAGCCAATAATACAGATATTAAACACACATGATTGCCTTTAGGTTTTGGAAATTTTTGTATATCTGTGTCTGATGGTAACCAAAAAGGCCAGACTTTGGAAAAAGAGATGATTTTTTTACAGAAACGGAACTACTTAGCTATACATTTCACAGATGACTGAATCTTTTCTTTCCATTATCTTTTTTTTTTTTTTGGCCTTTATCACAGCCCAAAAGGGACTTATAGCTCACCTTCCAGATCATCACCAACTTCATACTTCATTGTGTAATACAACCTACTTTTTTTAATTAAAACAAAAAAGCCCAAAACACCAAGCCTATGGACTTCTCCATGTCCTATACAGTTTATTCTGCTGATGTGTCCTACATTACATGTGTTCCATCTTTTAAAATCCCTGATCTTCCTTTGGCTGTAAAACTGCTGAAAACACTAATTCTTCTTTAAAAGATGTTGCATGTACACAGGAAGCATTGTCAGGGGCATAATTTCTTACAATTCTATGTAGATTTTTAAATGCAACCAAACCCGATCAGTCTATAAGCAGTTCAAAACAATGGAGTAAGAGATAGCATACCTCTTGCCAAAATATAGCATTTCCCCATTAATAAAAAAGTTCAGTTGTTTTGTGATGCCTTTCAACACACAAGAACAACACAGGTAACTATAAAGACATCACAAAAATTTATTCCAAAGGATTCATTTTGCTTGTGTTTTCTGCTGTGTTTTAAGCTGTCCTCCGGGGTGGTACTTTGTGGTGCTGGAAATTGGTTCTAACTTTGTACAGTAATGTCATATTGTGCTTTGAATTGAAGTACATGGTAAAATAGATAGCTTAGTGGTATAATTCCACTTAATCCGTAAAAAGGATAGGCCAAGACAAAACAACTTTACAGACATTTCAGACACCAGAAATCAGGACCCCTGCAAAGTACTGTAACAGCACTAACAATCGCACAACACATATATTAAAGTTCCTGTATACACACACAAAGCAACTGAACCCTGAACTACACTAATACATCATTCAAAATTCAGATGGATGCATTAGACAACAGCTTATTACCTGAGAACAGCCAGAACAGCAGCATGGAAAAAACACCCAAACTGCCCAACTTTCACCACCTCATTGCAGATGTTCTGAAAGCCAAGCAATGCATTTATCATTTGCTAAGAAAAATAAGTGCATGTCAATTAGATCAGTGGTGTTTCTCATTTGCAGCTTGGTAATATCTTACTAAGTCTTGTGTTTTTGTGCTAGCTGATACTTGTGCCCAAGGACAGTATCTTACTGAATGCCACAAGAAGGCAATTGTAAACTTTTTGCCTTTGACTACCTATGATATTCTTCATTTCTTTCATCTCGCTTTAGGTCAGACATCACATTCTCTTCATGTGAAGAATCCACTTAAACACAGTTAACAGCCACATCTAATTACCTGAGATGTAAATAAATCAGATGACACAGAACAACAAAAGGAGGACCCTCCCAAGAAAAATTTTCTTTATGTCAACACTATAAAACATAGTGTTGCAAAAGCAGAGCAAGGTCTGGCATGCAAAGTGTCATTACCATGAGCACACTTCAGCAAAAACTTATCTCAGTTCTAAGGCTACTGGGGCACCACTGAGACAATCTCAGATTTTGGTCTGTAGTACAATTACACTAAAAGTATTTCACAAGCTGATAAAAGCCTTGCATCCTTTTCTTATCTCTGGGGTAATCTGTTTCAAATACTTCAGGAATCCAGAGCTAAATTTCCACCACTTCTTGTGAGGGGTCTGGTGAGGAGCCCAAGCAGTCATTTTTGCCTGAGCTTGTGGAAAACTTGGAGTCTTTGAACACAAAGAAAGTGGAATTTTGAACTGCGATGTCCTACCAGGGCAATGCATCTCCTACGGAAGACGGTTTATCTACCTCATTCCCGATTAAGTAACTCACTGTCCAGTGTATTGTCATAAAAATTTCATTTAATATTCATTCGCACAGACTATTTCACTGATGCTTCTCATGTTGACTTCAGATCATTTTCTGCAATATGTTTCTGCTGTCAGATTTTCAATAATTTTGTTTCAAATTGAATAATAATCCACTGCCACCAAGATTATTTTAAAATACAAGAGAATGTCCAGCAGTTGGTTCACATAAAATCTCATTGGTCTCTTCTGATTGTTTTGACATGTCTTGGAAGAGAACTGTTCATTACTATGCAAATGGAGATAACCTCTGTTTCTAGGTTAATTGTCATATAGCAGTTTGCATTTGAAATTCACTTGGTGATTTTCAAGCCAAAACAATCACCCAAGTCTAAATTATAGGGAAACTAAAAACAAGACTTCATACGTAAGCTGATTGAAATAGCGACTATGAAATGGCTCTGCCCTTTCTGTAATGACAGGGAGAGAAGATATTCGTACATTCGATAATACCACAAAGAAGGGAAAAAAAATTACAGATCCCTGCCACCATGGAGATTTTAACCTATAGGCCAGATTCTGATTGATTCATGTTGAGTAGTGTTTTGGTTTGGCCTGGTTAAATGCCAGGTGCCCACCAAAACCGCTCTATCACTCCCCCTTCTCAGCTGGACTGGGGAGAGGAAATCTGACGAAAGCCTCAAGGGTCCAGATAAGGGCAGGGAGAGATGACTCACCAATTACTGTCACTGACAAAACAGACTGAACTTGGGGAGAAAAAGAAGTTTAATTCATCACCATTCAAATCAGAGTAGGGTAGTGAGAAATAAAACCAGGTCTTAAAACACCTTCCCCCCACCCCTCCCTTTTTCCCGGGCTCAGCTTCACTCCCTTTAAGGGGAATGGGGGTTACAGACAGTTGATCACATGTTGTCTCTGCTGCTTCCTCCTTCTCAGGGGGAGGACTTCTCACACTCTGTCCCTGCTCCAGGGTGAGGTCCTTCTCATGGGAGACAGTTCTCCACAAACTTCTCCAATGCGAGTCCTTCCCACTGGCTGCAGCTCTTGATGAATTGTCCCAGCGTGGGTCCTTCCCACGGGGTACAGTCCTTCAGGAACAGGCTGCTCCAGCATGGGTCCCCCATGGGGTCACAAGCCTTGCCAGCAAACCTGCTCCAGCATGGGCTCCTCTCTCCACGGGTCCGCAGGTCCTGCCAGGAGTCTGCTCCAGCACGGCTCCCCATGGGGTCACAGCTTCCTTCAGGCATCCACCTGCGCTGGCGTGGGGTTGCTTGCATGGGCTACAGGTGGAGATCTGCTCCACCATGGACCTCCATGAACTGCAGGGGGACAATCTGCCTCACCATGGTCTTCAGCATGAGTTGTAAGGGAAGGCTCTCCACTCCAAGATTTCGGGCACCTCCTCCCCCCTCCTTCTTCACTGACCTTGGTGTCTGCAGAGTTGTTTCTCTCACATAGTCTCAGCCCTCTCTCTTGACTGATGTTTCACTGCAGTTTTTTTCCCCCTCTTAACTATGTTATCACAGAGGCGCTACCACCATTGCTGATTGGCTCAGCCTTGGGCAGCTGCGGGTCTGTCTTAGAGCCAGCTGGCACTGGCTTTGTCAGACATGGGGGAAGCTTCTCGCAGCTTCTCACAGAAGCCACCCCTATAGACCCCGCTACAGAAACTTTGCCACGCAAACCCATAACAAGTAGCACATACAAAAATTTTTATTGATATTGATAAGACTTGATGTAGATGGAACACAGTGAACAGAGATGGCAGACTTTATCAAAAAATCAGCAAATATGCAACCAAATTTTGAGAACAGGGATGAAAATTATAGTAATATATCAAGGAGAACTTTGTGTAATTCTTAAATTTCCTTAATCCTGTTGGAGTTTATTAAAAAAAAAATTGCACAGAGGTAACTAAAGTATGTTAGTGTCTGTGGAACGGGTCTGCTGTAGAAGCTAGGTTGATGTTCTCAATTCTCAGAGATGAGTAGTAAGAAAACAACTTTTTTTATTGGAGAACACATAGGAGTGCAATTAACTGAGACAGAGTAAATGTCATACTCAAATTACTGCCAAAGATGGATAAAAAGCTGCTGCCTTTTTGAGGAATGGTTCTATAGACTCTGGTAAACATAATTTATTGAGTGTCAATGTATCACTAGCTCCAGGTATCACTGCGCCCTTCTGCTGTAGGCTGTCACATTTGTGGTCAAATTAGCCGAGGGAAGAAGCATCCCTTTCAATGGTGGTTGACCTGGAAGTGCCATGCTTGAAACTTCTGCACCAGGATCTGCTAGAGGAGACTGACAAAATCTCTGCTTTTCAGTATAGCTGCATTTCGAATTCCACTATCCCAGGCAATCATGTACATTCCGGTTTACCCATCCCATCTGCTTTTCAAGCTGAGAAACCATGTCTGAGTACGTTGACCACTGGCTCAATAGTCTGTGAAATAAAGAATCCAATAAAGAATAAAACTGTTCTTAGAGCAACCCACTATCAAAGCAAATTTATATTTGCAAGTGAAAAGATATCTCATTAAGGATATTTGGAACTTGAGTTACTGTAAGATGTTATTGACCTTCACCAAAGAACTCCAAAAGAAGCAGAATCACAGTATTCAAAACTTTATGATACTAGGGAAAAGCCCATGATTTCTATCGGATACAAGAAAAGCTGTAGAATGACTGTTTCATAAGAAGAAGGTAAGATATAAACAGGAAAAATGACAGCACTGGGAACAGTCCACTTGTGTGGCATGACCTTTCCTGAAGCTTGACAGATCTGTTCAAGCTCTCCATTATGAAAACAGCTCCTTCCTGTAATATGCAAAAGTATTTTCTTAGCCGAACAAAAGCTATTATGCATTCAATCCTCTCCTACCCTTCGTAATACACTATCCTGTAAGATTACAAAGCTAGGATGCTGCATTAATAAGGCACCACATGGTGTTGTGTTTTGCTTGTTATGATATATTGTTTCTTTTGAATTGAAGAGGTTTGTGCAAGATTGGGATAATTATTGATTTCTTCTTATGTTCTAAACCCTGTCTGTCCTTTATGTAAAAATGCCGTCTTTTGGGAATTTTCTCGATACCTACTAGATCTCTAACATAGAATTGTCTAAATACAGACAAATAAACCCTGAGAATTTTGGGGAAAAAAGAAATAATTACTTGCTACTGCAGTTTATTGTGGTCTTCTACAGGTACTCTTCTACAGCTATTCTTGAGAATCCTGATATGTAATTTTAAACAAGGTTCCATTAAAGCTTAAAGATGCCATTAAAGAATAGAATTCTTATATTAAATATTCCTAAAGTATCTTTGAAATATTTGATTCGTCACAGAGACTCATTTCAAACCATGCTCAGTGCAACATCCCCACCCAAAAGCGTGGTTATTTGTCCTCCCTTACATTACTTCTTTTTGCTCTTAGAATGAATATCGATTTTTTTTAACAGTATTATTAAAAATTCTGGGAAGATATGAAGTCTAAAACAGTGATATCACCTGTGTGATATCTTAGAAATGATTAGTGATTTGCCTGAGAATTCGGTAATAATGTCATTTCCCTGATTTCTCCGTTTTCCCTGAAGTAAGTCTTATGGATGACATTTTGCCTCTGGTCATACAAATGAGGTAGTATAATAATATATAGAAAATATGGTTATATGTCATCTGCCCTCTACTGGGTGGCCTCACAACTATGCTAATACATGGTAGAGCCAAATTCAGAATTTATAAAGCAGACATCTTTCAACTAGTAAGTCAGCTGCCCTTTCCAGCACATTTGGAAAAAAAATTTTCATTTTACTTCACATTCTTTGATCTGTATTTCAAGTACTAACCTTATACCTGTCCACAGTGATCCCACAATTTTGTTATTAGTATAGTTCAGTAGCATATTGTGACTACTTTTCAGATGCAAAAGCGAAAAACTAGCCTGAATTGCACCCACAATCCAAATGCCCCCCCAAGTTAAAATCTATCCCTGAAGCAGTATGATGCCAAATACAAAAAAAGGGAAATGCGTTGATAACCAAATAAGTGGTAATTCAAATCACGTAAAAGGGATCATAGCCTTATGACAACACCTATGTGGAACATAGGGAACAATTCAGAAATATCTTATACAACCACTGGCTTCTCAAGTAACCATATTTATGTGTAATAAGAACTTGATGCAGGGGAAGAATGAGAAGTGCTTTCACCAGTCAGATGAGAAGTCAAAAAAATAATTCAAGAAGTAAATCAGAGCAGCAACTATGTCCTACTGGAATAGAAAAGTCCTGATTTCACTTAAAAAATATAGCTAAGAAAATGGTAAGGCTAATAAATCAAGGGAAAAGTCTAAAGATTGCCAAACTGATGAGAATGGAAACTAGTGCAGCTGACAAAGAGCCTCACAATGACTGCATCATTCAAAGCCCACATTTAATTCAATTTTAGTGTCACGAAACATATCAAAAGATATAAATAGCAAGGGTAAAACTGTCTTGTCTAAAGAAACTAGATTCAGAGACGTACTCCCAATCTTCAAGAACAAACAAAAAACCTTTTGGGTACTAGGTTCTAAGTAACAAAGTAAGTGTATACACGAAGGTGGAAATGGTGTGAAACAGTCGAATCAATAGGTCGTTATGGGGGTACCATAAAGCTGTGTACCGTATTATGCCTGCAGCATTTGAAGGATGATCGAAAGCAGGGAGGGGAAGATGGACACCTTATGGCATAGGCGTTGGAGGAGGGATTCACGTCTCTGAAACTACTGTGGTATAGCTGGGTTGGCACATGTATACCATTCTTTTGTGTATGTGCTTTTTTTTTTTAAAATAAATCTAATCACCCACTGAGGTTCAAAATCTACGGGAAAGAGCATACTAGAGAAAACCTGGTGATGTGATCTACAGAAATAGAAGGTAATTATGTTTCAGTCAAAACACAGTCTTTTCTTCCTTTTTATTCCCAGCTTTATTTATTTATTTATTTGTTTTCAAATTCAGGAAAAGTCAGGTTGCATTTTGGTGTTGTATCAGGCTATTTAAATTGTTCATTACTGCCAAACTTACTGCTCAGACTTGTGTACAACTTCCTCCCCCCTCCACCCCTGGCCCCATGCTTCATCCTATTACGTTATTTTTACTATGAGCCCACTGGTGTGTAAAGTCACTTGGGACCTCTCTAAGGGTGGTCTTCAGGCACAAGCTACTGTACCAGTAAAAATTAAATTGCCCCTTGTGTAATAAGTTTGTGATTCCCAAACGCTCTGAAACAGAATAATTACAACACTCAAACGTGCGAAAGTGATCCTATAAAAATTTTTGATAGCATGGCACATTTGTCAGTTAATTAATTTCAGATACCTCATAAACTGAGAGAGAACAAAAATTGGGAAAAGCTATTTTGAGTGCATGCTGTAGGGCTTCTGTTGAAATGCTGCAGGAAAGCTAGAATATATAGCAGAAGCACTATTTTTAAAAGTGGGTATATAGCAGGACCAGATTTTTTGACATTGTTAAAAGGTTCTGCAAACACAGAAAAATCTGTCTCTGGAAACAGTAAAAATAAACTACTCAAATCATGGTTTGAAACAAAAGCTGAGCTTAGCCAGATTCAGATGCTTTACGATACTGGTGCTAAAAGGTTCTTAGCTGGGCAAGAAAATGAAAGGTGAAGCCCATTGTCTACTCAAAGTCTTAACCAGTTTATGGGATCTTCATCTTATGCAAACTTCTACAACTAGTTGGTCAGTAACATTACAGAGTTAAGTCATAGCTGATTTCGTAAGTTCTCTTCCCCAAAGACTTCAGGATTCAGTTTCAGGATAAATCAAATCAAAGACACAAGCAAACAGCACAAATAATGCAAAAAAAAAAAAATCAATACATCAAAATAGTTTTGTTTTCCCTTATGCAAGCCTTTAGTTGGTCTCTTAGCTATGACATCTCAAATCTTGCTTACCCTGCCTTCAGAGGAGTTTATCAAGCACTGTTAAGGATATTCATGAAACGTGACTACCGTTGGCTAGAAATTATAAGAGGAAATTGCAAGTAGATTAAATACAAAACTTCAAACAACTATAGGTTTATTTTTTCCAGATTTTCAATAGATAGATGTTAATTTTAATCCACAAAAATCACTGCATAATAATTCAATTAAGAGCTTAGTAAACTAATAACAATGCTAAAAGGAATTACTTTTTTTCAGGATGATGGCTTCTTCAGGAAAATGTGACTTTTTATAAAAACTACTTACTGTTATGCTTCAGTAGAATGGAAGTCTGGTTAAGTCTCTAGATTAGTTCTGATAATGTCTGCATTCTATTGCAAACTTCCCTTCCATTAATTTCTTCTGTGATTTTAGCTAAGTCATTCAGGACCTTAGCACCAACTGCCATTTTAGGCCCCTCGATGCAGTTTTTGGGCAATGAGTGTAGAATTAGTCTCACATAAGTTAGCTCTCTCAAAATTACTGTGTTAGACTTGTGAGCTCCTTCTACTGATAGAGGAGGGAGGGAGACCTTTACCGAGTCAGCTGTAAAATTTGAAAATAGATGTTTACCACTGGTGATAACCAGTCATCCCCTGGAGTTGACTACAGTCCATAAACATAGATTTTCTGTATTTATATGACATCTGAACAAGAAGCAGGAAACAAAAGAAAGGTATTCAAGTTTAGAAACGGCTGAATCACAACAGTGTAAACTCTGATTTCCATTCTACAAATAACATCCCCTGTTTATAGAGTGAGCCTTCAGGCCTGCCTGAGGCTAGATGTGTAACATCAAGTGAAGTGACCTATCTGCTTCTTGGTCCTGTAGCAAAATGTCCAGAGCAATGCAGCCACTGCATGTATATGAAGAACGATGTGACACCAGTCGCATCCCCAGTATCATACCAAATCTCAGAGCTGGTGTCAGTATTGTTTATGATGCTTTATATGATAACAGTCTTAGATCATGCCCATTTCTTAAGACTACTTAGACCTGGAGTTGGCAGATCTCTTAGGTCAACCTCATTCAATGATATCTGGAGCACGAAGAAGAAACTAAGCCTTGCATTCCCAAAGATAGCAAGCTGACTACCAGTGTGTCCTGCAGTGAGGCTGTCTTCATGTCTCTGTTGATACTATACAACTTTGTGGCCACAGATTAACAGACAGAGGAAGAGAGTGCACAAGAGGGTGATGATTTTCAAGCACAATCTACTGGGAATTAGATCCAAATTCAAGTCTACCATCTTTCAAGGAGAGATCTGAATCAAGGTCTAAGGCATGGCATCATCATCTGTGACATAACACTATCAAATGGATTCACTTGTATTACTGGATCAGAAAAAGGACACCTCTATTTTGTTTCATGGCTTTAGTCACTTTTTACCGGTTCCAAATATGTGCAAAAATGGATAATTTGCCTCTGATTCTGGAGATAGCCTCAGTTTTCCTTTCTAAACAATGATTCTTTGCCTTGGAGCGAAAAAGAAAACTGTGAAATATGACCTGAGAGTCCGAATCCTCAGACGTTTATCTGAACATGCCAGCAGTCTTAAACAACAAATCTAGGTAATAAGAATTGCCCAGCTCTATCCAGCCTGTTCTGAAAACACCATTTCAACTTGCTGTGATGAGACAGTATGACACTGATCCTAGCAAAATACACGCCAACATGAGAAACACTCACAACAGTTAACCACTATCATTCTTCTGGAATGTTGTAACCTGGCAAGTAGGCAAGAGACAAACCCTGTTCCGCAGGGACAGATCAGACGCTTTCTGATGATAGGACACACACTCAGGACAACAGAGGGATGTCATCCCTACACTATGGCTCTGTGCTATGGCCATAGACTGCTGCCACGACACGCGGCACATGGGTTTCTTGACAAGGCAGGACATCTCTACGTTATCTTAATAATTCCCAAGTTTTCTGTAGTTGAGTCTTACCATTTCTGCCTCTTCCTTGTCTGCTACAGATCCAGACTCTTCCCTTGGGGACTTTTGCTTCCTCTGGAGGCAAGGTGTGTATCTGAAAGTAAAAACACAAAACAACACAGTTAGTCTCGGCTCTCTATCATTCTGTGGATACTTGAATGGCTGATAACTGGGACCTTAACAAAGAAGGTGCATCTCGCTTGGGCTCAGTATTATGAATACATAACAGCTCAGTTGCATTTCTATGTACAATTACTGCACACACATATACACAACAGTTAGAAGCATGAGGTTTCTAAGTAACTATTTTGCTAACATGGTTTAAAACTACTAAAATATGTCTAAGAAACAAGTTCACAGGATGTTTCTTGTATTAAAAAGTGAGCCACAGGAATTCTGTTCACTAACATTTCTAAGAATTATATCTAAGTATTATGCTAATTATATTTAATTAGTCAAAACAAATTGTAGTACAGATAGTTATGTAGGAAGAAGGCGAGTCTGTTCTTCAACTGTGTACTGCTTTTTATTCCCATGTGCCTCAGTCACCAGTGCTCTGCTGTACAGGTAGCTGTCATTTTGCATTTCCTTTAAGATGCTGAATGTCACGGAACAAAACCCCTTCATTCTTTCGTGACAGAGGGGTTTGTAGAAATCCGTTCTGTGGCAAGTTTCCAAACCAGAAAGGACTCCCAGCCACTGCACTTCTTCTGTGGAAACAAAATTTCACTGGCATATGAAATACCTCTTCTTTCACGCATTTCTGCATTTGTTCTCTGGAGTGTTGCCAGAATAGACTTAAGTTACGGTAGCTAACACCATTGTAAACTAGCAATTGTGAAGTAGAGATTAAAAACTCCAGGGAAGAAAAACTCTTTAAGTAGCAAGGAGCACTGAGCAGAGCCATACTCCTGTCTCCCCACTGCAGTGGTGCTACATGGATATCTCAGAAAGCACAGAGGTGGAATTACATTGCTTTTTCTAAAGGGTTGTTTGCATGCTCACCCATACTCCCTGCAGGCTTTGAACACTTACCATCTGAGCAGCCATCATTCAAGCCACTCAGGTAGCAAGGCAACGCTCCTCACTCAGTCTTTTCCAGTGTCATCCTGGTGCCTCTGAAACGATCTTGGCTACAAATTTACCATTTTGCTTAGTCTAAGTGAAATGCCCTTTGACCACATTGCACCTCTTTGCCCTTAGGAAAAATGTAGTGGTGACTCCTGTCAGTGGCATTGTAAACTGGAGACTACATCAATGTACTTATTTCAGTGGTATATTCACCCCTTGAATCCATATGCTTAACCTCTCTCCTGAAAAATGGCATTCAACAAATGGTTTGAACATGCGCATCTGGTTTTCATTTTCAGCTTACAGAACACAAAGTTATTGTTTCTCATCATATTGAAATTATCTACAGAATATGAAGACTCCAGTTAGCAATATCCCATTGTATAGCAAGTCAAGCATTTTAAATTTTCAAGAATTACTAGCTTAAATCATTGCTCATAGAGGGATTTTTTCTCAGTGACTAATTGACTGTGCTCTGTCTCGATGTGGTATTTTATTGTTATGACCTTAAGTTGTTTCCCAGATGCAGCCTGTTGAGATGTCACTTTTTCCAAACATCCAGCGTTTTCCCTGTGAAGAGACATTTGACCATTCCAAACAGCACAGAGAGCGCTAAGGCTGTAATAGGATGTGTCCTTCTGTGCTTTCTCAGTACCTCACAATCAACTTGGCACATGCAGTCTCTGATACAATTCCAATCTGTTCATGCCAGTAAGCGGCATGATCAAGGGCAGACCTCCAGTCACGAATCTTCTAGAATTCTCATGCTAAGATTTTAATCCATGCATCTGTTCCTAATGCTTTTGCTCCATGATGTAGTTTTTTCCTGAATGAGATTTTAATTTATCTCCCCATTGGTGTTTTCTCTATATTAGATATTATCGTTCAGATCATACCAAAAAGGCAGAAATCACACAAGAGGCTTAATTCACATTGTTGTACGTGTTGACATTTGGGATGTAAACTTCAGTCTAACAGTGTTCCGTGCTAAAATGTCCGATATGACCCTAAATTACTTTTCAGTCTTGGCACAGATTTGGTGATATATTTGAATTACAAGCATTACCCATGAGTGCAAACTTGTTACCTGCAGTTGACAGCTACATGGATAAAGGGAGAATAAAAAGGCATCAGTGGTGCTATGTTTGTCTTAAAAGAGATGCATTGCACCTAACAGTTATATTTTTCTCAAACTAAGCCAGCAAGAGTATTTTTGTAACTGAAATATGGGGTGGGATTTATCTCCTCTAACTTCCAACTTCTGATTTTTTTCTGCCTTAGAAGTTTAGATGTTACAGACACCCATCTCTAGGTTAATAGTCTAGACACCATTTTCAGTCAGTAGAGAAAAACTGGTATCTCTAGCATGCAATTTATCTCATCCTAAGGTAGATGTCTGAAATAGATAAAATGAATCATACTTTAGAAAGGTCTATTTCTCTCCGTTTGCTGTCAAAGGAATCTAATCAAATCATTCAAATATGGACATCTAAAGTTAAGGGAGATAATCCTATCCATGGAGGGTCTCATAAAATACTTTTTAAACTTTATTTCCCTATATTTCTAGCTAATAGGAAATTGTTTAATATTGGAAAGGTAAACTCTTTAGGGAAAAAAAAAAGAAAAAAACCCCCTCCTTCCCATTTCTACTTTATAGTTCAAAGTATTGAAGCCAGGGATTGGTACAACGGATAGTTTTCTCGCATTTTGTAATTACAAAAATTATAGTGTAGCATCCCTAGCATTTGTAAATTTGAGGGGAATTTCTTAGGTAAAATCCCAAGGCAGATCTGGTATTCTTCTGGATATGACATTGCAATCCAGACTTCTGCTTTTTACCAGGTAAGCTGGGAAATAAACATAGTATTAAGTCCATATGCAAGAATTTCTACTTCACAAAAATATTGAGAACCCTTTAAAACACCGCCCCAAAGTAGAGCAGTACAGTTAGGTTAATAAAGCAAATATAGAATAGGTGGCATCTGCATTTTTATGCCAATGTTCAAATTACTGTTCAAAGGAGTGTATCTATGATAACTTGTTTTGACACGACAGACAAGTGTTAAATTTCTGCCATTGTCTACTCCATAAAAGTTATTAAGTAAAATTTTGGTCTGATTTCAGAGCAAATACTCATGGACTGCAAAATGTGAAAGGCATTGTTCCTCTCTTCTGGCTGGCTGATGGATTTTGCTCAGTTGTTTCTCCCCTCTCCTCTCCCCTGCCTCAGGTGTGGTCCAACAATATCACACTAACTTTTTGAACTGAAGTGGAATGCTGTTATCCTCAGAGGAGCTGCTGAAAAGTGCTGTTTTGATAAATACTGTAGGAACAGAACCCAAAGGAATTCAACTAAAGAAAAATAGATGATGCTATTTCATTTCTCATCTTTGCCAGAGTTTTGATATGACTAGGGCCATCAGGAGTAGAAACCGTGGTGGGTTATCAGTTGCTACTGATAACATTTTTAGATGTAGTTCTTATTATGGTTTCTTCAATATTTAGTTCACATAAACAAAATTTGCAAATAGAAATCTCTTTGCATGGAGGTCTTCTGTTTTTTCCTAGCTTTGAGTCTGTAACCCTTGAAGAATTCAAGGAACATATGCAGGTGCCTCTTTGTCAGCTGTTATTAGATAACAGGATATAAGACGTCAGTAAGAATCATGACCATCACCCTCACGTTTTCTTATTGCTGCCACAGATGGGAAAGTAGCTGCATCATCCAGCTTTTTTCAAAGTGTAACCAGTGCCTGAAAAGATGGGTCAATAAATTCTGTTGTCCAAACAATATAACTCACTGAAATTGTTTTTGCAGCTTAACAGAGCACTCGGCGGCGGCAGGGTACAAAACACAGCGCACTACTGCGTATGAAATGTATATATACGTGAAATAAGGGTTGTATATGAAATAACAGCATTTATTCAGCTTGCATAGTGCTGCCATTAGTGTAAACAAGCACTAATTCTACCTTCAGACTCTGATCGTGGATTGTTAATGTTTGATTTGTGGGATAAACGTTTCACAAGCAGACAAAGACTTTTGCACAGGTTCTCCTTCCCTGTTCAGACTGATGATTTCTGTATATTGGTGATCCGAAATTCTTTGACATATATGAGTTATTCATTATTTGTTTAACATTTGATGAGTCAGTTACAGTGTATTCATAGGACCAATTAAATGGACTGTAGTTGTTTTAGAAGCATGTGTAGTTACTTAAAAAAGGAGTCAGGAAGGACAGAACAAACAGATAACAACACGCAATGTCACGATACTGTCAAACCAGAATGAGGAAAAAACCCCAACCCAAACAAACAGAACAACCCCCAAAAAACAAGAATATATAAGTGAGGGAATTAATATTTCACCAATGTATATCTCCGGAATACGAGGACAGTGTGGCGTAACATGTACATGTATAGTGTTAAAATCTCACGCTTGACAGTCCGAGAGCCCATAAAGGATGGCTCATCTATGGTATAGCTTCATGCTTTATGTGGCACTGAATCAAGAGATAGCCTTCATCATGGGACAGTCACTATTTCAGTACTGAGATTAGACTATTTCATATACAGTTACTGGACTTACCTGTCAGATCATTGTTGAAGGACAACAGCTACATGACCAAACTTGTGATACTGTAGGCTTTGTCTTGAAACCAGAAATCACCACTGACTAGAAAGGACATATGAAAATAATTTCAATTCTTCATCTCAATAGTAATAATTAAGTATTTATATATTAGGTATTATACCATACATTACTCAAGGATCCTGTATTTTGTCCTTTATCACAGAAGAAAGTGTAGAAGTCTGAACAGTCAGAAGGAGTAACAGCATGGACTGTCTTTACTGTGAAATATTTCTTAGCTCTGCATTAGGACAAGCCCAACAGTGCAGCTATTGCAGGAGTCTTAAAGATGCCCACTTGCATGCACCAATTACAGAAGCACCAACACAAACCAGGTGAATTCTGTTTATTTATCATTTTTGTTAGTCGGATGGACTTCTGTTCTGGTTTAAGGGCTTCCATTAATCTCAGTAACCACACTGTCGTTCACTGTAGGGGTGTATCTAGAGTCAGTGTCTAAAAGTTGGGCACTAACCCTGTACTCTATTAGTCAACAGCTTCTAAGAGTCCTGTAGAAATTTCATTTACTCTTAGAAATTTTGAATGGTACATCATTGGAAGCTTCTCTTCTGCATTAATAAAAATATTAAATTAGCCATATTTAGATATTTCAAGGCCACTTTTAACAATGTACATATATGCAGATTTTTTTCAGGAAATCCATTCTTCCTTGAAATATGGTATCTCTTCACAAATACTAAAAAAGCAGTATATTTGATGTTTTAGAATCCCTCTGTGATACTGCTTCTTCAATTCTTTATGTATGTGACATGACAGGAAAGAGGCAGTTTGTTTATATTCTGTGAGGAAATACTAAATAAGAATCAGACCCTTGACGAGTCCTGCAAACTTTCCCAAAATTTCCCCAAAGAGAGCACTGAGTATGTGGCTCTAGTCATGTTAACACTCATCATAAATGATTAGGTGCATCTTCCCTAAAAGAAAGCAAGCAGCCTGGATACAAGCAAATGACTTTTAAAGACTATAGAGCACTTAGCTGAAGAAGGAAACATATCTTTAGCCTTTAGCACATCTACAGAAACTGAGTATAAGGACATATCATCAGATTTCTTATAGTAAGACAATGGGATATATTTAATGTTTATATTGTATAATAAAACTATGTCGAACTCTATATGTCTATTTGCCCTAAAGTTAAGCACACTTCTTTTCATGCCCATTCAGACAATATTTAAGTGACTCTTGACCACTTGGATATTCACTTCTGTTATGATACTTTCACAAGCCAGGGATGGAATATGGATGATCAAAAAACCCAGTACGGTCTGCAGACATTTGGGAAGCCTCAAAGACAGGCTCACACGTTATTGGCTCTTTAAGTCTTATTTCTAACACCATGCACTTCTACACTTATACACTTGTACTATAAGATTACAGAAATTATAGCAGAGTCTTTCCTAAAACTGGACCATGAGGTAGAAAACATGGTTTCTGTTCCTTGAAAAGTGTTTTTGTTACTATAAAATAGAGCATACCACAGTGAAATCATGAGACATGTTACGTACACATTCCCTGTAATGTAACCAGACCTTCTAGTGTGTAGGTCTGCAGCACATATGCTATCCCACTATAGTGTTAATACAGGCTTAGGACATGAGGAATGGGCTTCTAATCTCAAAGCAAGCATGTGCATGTCTACAGCACACGTACATAAGAATGCAGTATATACACCAGTTCTACAAAATCCTAGCCCAGATGTTCTGAAAGTCTTGTGTAGCTGGAAAGCAAAGTGCTATAGAAGAGGTAGTTACTGATACCAATATACACATGGATGTAAGCAGCTGCATGCCTTAAAATGCAACCTATAGCTACAACACTTTGCTTGAGGCCTATCCCTCCTGCTATGTAACTTCCTCCAAGATCGGATTTAAGACATTGTTAGAAAGAGGATAAATTCGTGCTTCTACGCACATCAGTGATTTAACATAATTCATTACTAAGAGATCACAAATATAACACTATGCCTTCTGTATCTTTCACATAACCTAGTCATTGAAAACAATGATAGGAAACAACATGCAATGTTTTTTTTCAGTGTTCTGGAAATCTGTATTGCCTCTAATGGTTCTCTACAGAGAGAAAGACCTCTACACTCCTTTTACCCAAGGGCATTCACCATCCTCTTTTAAACTGTGATCTTTAGGGCCAGTTATTCTGGTTGGATACACTTTTCATCACTCAATTTCCTATTGTGTTTGAAGTAGATTCTTGATGTATTGTTTGGGGTAAAAGTATGTGTACCAGTGCCCTCTGGAATTGTTGATTTTTTTCTGAATGCAGTAAAATAATTTTATTACCCACTTTGTGCTGGAAAAGGCCAAACAGATATGCTGTATAAAAATACTAGGCCACAGTATTTTCCAGGAACAAGTTATTGCTCCAAATTCCAACACACAGACCTGCTCACATTTCTGTTACAGTTTATACTCATGGATTTGGTCCCTACATTGGTTCTTCCTCAGCTCCTGATGCAGTCATCCAAACCATTTATGGCCCTATATGCCAAATAGGTACCCTTCATACCTGTTGGTTATGAAAATACTCCATGCCTGAGATCTATGCTCGTAAGCACATAAGAAATACTGTTTCAGTTGTTTTATTAGCTATACACACACCAGCTGGGAATCATAGAACTCATAAAAAGGAATACTGAACATTTCATTCCATGGCCCCCAGTCATTAAGTATGGCTTTTGTCCTTCACCACCTGTAAGATATTACAGAATTGACTGTGAAGGCTGTAAGAGGAGACACTCCATTGCTTTCACTGCATAAGACACTCTGTATGCTGGCAGTGCATTCAACATTCTTAAGACTGAGAAAGTTCTGGTTGGACTTTTAATCTAAGAAGGGTGTCAATACGCCTAATGAGAGATCGCATCTTTTAAACCTCAGCAATACTTCCAAACTTTTGGCAGTGAAAATTCAGTTTTGGTAACACTGGAGGAATTTGAAATTGAAATTAGAATAAATTGGCTGTTTGGAATAGCCATAATGATGGAAGATTCTTGCATTTCCTGTATTTTAAAACAAGGCTTCCTACATTCATTTCAAAATTTATTTTCTGATTTATAAAAAGCACAAAAAATAAGGTATTTCATATAATCAGCAAAACAATTCAGTGTTGAAAAATAATCATTACAGCTCCAAAACCATTTTAATCATAAGAACTACTGAAAACTTTGAAAACATAAATTTTGCCTTAGCCAAGCTTGTATTTTATTTTCTCTTTTAAAAATGAAAAATAACTTCAGAAGACTAACACTTCCCATAATTTCTTCCATAAGTCTGTGATCAGATTTCACCTTCTTAATCCAGAAGAAAGAAGAAAAAGTCATCTCCAGCAGTATTAGAAAGCTATGCCTATTTCTTCCAGGATTTTTCTCTATAAACTCACTGCCAAAATGAAGGGATGATCTGATGTAGTTGGCATCTTGTGCTTGTGTTCCAGGTCTTTTTTCTACCCTATCTGAATATTCTTTTCTCAAATCCTGCTCCTATTCTCTCCTCTCAGTTGCAATACTTTCTGCCTTATCCTGAAGGTGACCTAGGAGAGAAATATAACCTTGGCTAATTGGTCTATTTTTCCACTTTTATGACAACTAAAACACATTTAAATTAGATTTGTTGAAAAACACTGAACAAAGCCATACTCTGCTCACTATTTTTTTTAGAACAAAAATCCAGACACTCTCAGGCTTTGGCAACAATTGGCAAAAGTGAAATTATGGCTTTACAAGGAAATAAAAGAACATGAACTCTCAAAAAGGGAAGCACTTTCTTTTTAAATAGAGTTTTAAAAGCAGCTTTTGGTGTGTAAAATTCCAACTCTGATGCCAGTCTATGAGAATGACAGCTCCGGATTCCACGTTCTGTTCCACAGGACAGGAAAGACTAAAACCTTGCCCATATACCCTTCTGCAGACCTGCAGTGAATTTGATACATTTTTCTTGACAATATAGACAAAAAGAGTTCAGAAAGAAAATGTGCTTTTTAAGATGCAAAGGATAAAATAAGCCTTTTGAGCCTCTGTGAAAATTATTTTAGGAAAACTGCTTTAAATGGAGAGGTCATACTAAGCTCTGAACTCCACTATCTATGCATTTGATAGATGTGATATGTTACTATTTGGCTTTGCATCTAGTTAATATGAAATAATGGACTGATCTTGATGGATTCAGGCCACCATTCAAAATGTCATACATAAGAACCACGAAAAAAGCTTTGCTAAACATAAGTCAGACCACTGATTTATGGACTATGGCCATAGCACTGTTACATGAGACTTAAGAGATGAGATAACAACTGATCTCAGAAGATACCTAAGCGATTATATACCAGCTCCTCTAAGCTGTTTGGTATTTGTTTTCTAGCTTATAGTTAACCCACCAGATAGTCCAAGTCTTACTTAATGGATATCCTGCAGTCAGTAAGACTGGAGAATGCATTTTTCCCCACATATCTTTTCTCTATTCAGACCTACAAAAGCAGTTGCTTTTGGGAAAGGAGGAGAAAAAATTGCTGAACTGTGCAACTGCTGCAGTGTCTACACACCCAAAACAAAGATGGTCAGCTTAAGTATAGGAAGTAAGAGTTCAGTTTACAGGAAATCACTATCCTTGCTAAGGTCTCCGTAGCCGAAGAACTCTAAGATCTGCTTCCAAGCCACACACAGTTCCAGGTGTTAACTGCCAGAGCCCGCTTAGCAGAAGGACCCCCTTATTGGCATTGACACAGAGACAGGTTCATTCCTTGCAGTCAGGACTAACACCTTGATGGCTAATGAATACTGGAATTCATAGAATAATTTTGAGCAGTTTTGGGTGATGCATGCTACAGAACATTTGATTATTTTCTACTTTCCTTCCACTACTACAGTAAACTTCTGTAGGGTTCTATGACACACATTTCATTTTTTTCTCTTTTCAAAGGAAAGGGAAAGTTGTGGCCGACTGTTCATCTGAATAAACACATATTGAGATTCAAATAAGTATTCCTAGGGTAACACTTTTAAAGTTCTCACAAGTACATGACAGCAGCTGCTTTAGAGCATGTAGCAAGTAGTGCTTTTATCTGGAGCTCTACACCTCTGCATATTGTTAAAATTAGTGGAAAATCAGATACTGAACATTTGTATATGCTATTTCAATAGCTGTATTATTTGTCAACCAAATGCCATCAAACACCCAACGCACTCATCAAGGGTAAAGTCCTTGGCAAGTGTGAAGACTTTCAAATGAGTTGAGCTAACATTATTGTCTGTTTTAAAGGTTTCTCAACATGTGAAAAGGGATTCTTTTATGCTTAGATATCTTTGTAATATACCAGTAATACATGGCTGATTGCAGAATAATAGTCCTGAGAAATGTCGTTAAAAACATATCTTTCCACAAAGTTTTAAGGTTATAAGCACTTTAGAAAAGTTCCTTCCTCCTTTTGAAGTAACGCATAATACCGAGTTTAACTCCAGCCGTATTCTGCCTCATTGAGATTCTAGCATGGTTGCTCATTAGGTGAAGATACAAAACAAAACTATATCTGACAGAAGTTCCTAGAAGCCAAAGAGAATACCAGTAGCTCAGGCTTACTGCTTCCATTCTACCAATCCTCTGATTAGTCATTCATTCACTTCTTCATTCATTACTGCTAAATCAATGGGAGAACTTATTCACATGGTCCAACTGCTACACTGACAGATCAACTAGGAATGATTTTACCTCTTATGGAGATGAATACCTATAAGCAAATGACGTAGCGCAATTAAGATAACAGATTCCAAGCAAACAAGTTACTTCAGAAAATTCAAAAGACTAATCATTTTTATTATTTTTTAATAGCAATGTGAAGTTCTTCATTTATCGCCTGATGGAACGCCTGAAACGCATTGTCTGCATTCGAAAGCAGCCTAGGCTTCTGAATAGGACACTATAAACCTGATTTCAACAGACTGAAAACAAGATGTGACAAGCAGTTTGACACTGGCCCTCTACTAATTTCCGCTATTTGTAAAGAGGCACGTCTGAATGGAAATACCTCAGCAAAACGGGTCAGTATGGTTGAGGCCATGGCAGTCCACACATAAAAAAACAGTACTGGGGAAAATAAGCAGCCTTTGATTTCTAGTGAAAGCCCCCAGAGCCTGGGGAAAGCAGCCAAAATGAGGCACCAGCTGCTCTCTGCTGGAAATCTTTTGTGGAATAGTGAGGGAAGAGAGAGAAAGCTGGTGGGCCTGAAAGGGGAGACAAGGCAGAAATTGGGAAAGAAGTGGTGCCGCTGACTGCCTCAGCAATGCTTCATTCCCCACACTCAGCATTCTCTGAAAAAAGGAGGAGGGGAAACACACCCCAAAACTTCTCTGTCTTTTATTTATGCAATATAATGGGAATGATTCCAATGGGAATTTCTCATGCTCTTTCACGTTCCCTGAATTCAGCTGTACGGCTTTGTGTGTGTGTGTGTGTGTGTGTGTGTGTGTGTGTTTTATTTTTTTTACATGCTGCTCCAATCCAGTAAGTATATGCGTCAAAAATAGAACAAATACTCAGTGTTATTGCGGCTCCTCATTTGCATAATTGCATTATGACAGCAATTTTAAGAAGATAATAAATGAAGGATATTTTGTTTGAAGTTTTTTGCCGATAAGACAAAAACCTTCCCTATCTCCTTTTTAAGCACTTCCATAATGACTTCATGCTACAAATTGTAGTGAAACTCTTTAGCAATGAGTAATAACTCTCTTGCTTCTATCCTAGACACTGCAGGCAGCGCATCGTGCAATGGGATACAATATTCATGAAGGGGTTCCAAGTGAGCAGTTTCAGATGTTCTGAAAGTCTGAAATGGTTCCTATTCTTAATTCCCTTCCTAGGCCAGCACACGCAAGAAGGGAGGCAAGGGAAACAGTTCCAGGCCAGCACTCCGACTTAATGCTGGGACTAAAATCTAAACCTTGCAGGCCCACTGTGTTCACAACTACCAACACTGAACTCGGTATTCTGCTGCAATGAGATAAAGCCTATTTTGAAAGAAAACAAACTTTATTGACATTTTTGTTAGAGCTGAAAGCAGCTCTTGAAGGGCAAAATTACACCATGTAATTATCTTGGCCTCAATCCTGTAAGTCTTTGTACCGCATCAGAAGTGCTTTACGTGGTCCAGCTCAATCAAGAGTAGACACTATGGTTATTTTTTTGTGCTGTCTTTCCAGGAAGTGCAGTACAAAAGGTTCTGCTGAAAGAAGTAGAGCAGATTTTCCTATTCACATTTGAGATTGTCACATGATCTAGTATTTGCAAGTAGACTGAAGCTCAGCTAATGTCAAGTGGTTTCTTAGAGTTTTTTATGAGTATCACCAAAACTCAGAACCCCTCATCATGCTCTGTCCCCACAACTCTCCACCATACTCAGATTTTAATAACAATAGCACTTGAGCACTATTTGAACCTGCATAAAAGAAACACTTTCCTGAAAAAAAAGGTCTAACATTTCAGTACTGATGCAATAATATACCAAGACTGAGGTGAAAACCTGTTTCTATGGTCAAGAAGAAGATCAATATTAGTAGTGCCAATGAAACCTGAACCACTCGTGAGCCCTTCAGAGAAAGAAAGCATGGTGGTCAAAACCAGGTGTTTAAGAAAATAGCATCCTATACTCGTCTTTGCCAGGAACTCAATGATTATCCAGCTCACTTCTCTGTAGATTTAAGTATCTTTTCTCGCACTCTTTGGGCAGACCCTCAATCCCACTCCTTCCTATGCACAGAGAAAAGCAGCTGACACCAAAAGTAGGGTGTTGGCTTGAAGTTCTGAAGTGTCTTTTTTAATGCAACAAAAATGCTCAGGCTGTAGGTATCCTCTTAGGTAGTGGCTGCTGAGACCTCTGAGTTAGAGCTTATAGTAATCATAAGCCTACCCTGCAAGAACACATTAACTAAATTGTATTTTGAAAAAAAATATCCAAAGTAATATTTTTAAAAGAAAGACAAAATTATTGGGGTATACAGTGCAGGCTGTTCACACATGCCTGAAAGAGTTCTGACTGCAGTGTTTCCAGCATAATCTTACATTCCAGGCAAAGCTTCGATCTCACAACAATTATTCCTCTCTGGATGAACTCATGAGGAAACAAAAACTTAGCGTTAAGGCACTAGGCCACATTTTTTGCAGTACTTTCGCTATAGGGGCCAATAATGGGAGTTCAGCAGAATTCATGTAGGTAAATGATAAGAGGTCCCAGTATTTTCCTGTTTCTTTCTACAAAGAAATTGTTGTGATGAACGATCAAGGGCACACCAGAAAAATCAAATAAAACCCACCTCTATGTACAACTGATGGGCTTTCACTACCTTTTGTCACCAATACTATCTCCCATCTCTGCCTATGGATTTTCTTCCCCATTCCCATTTCTTTTTTCCTGGTCCTCCATTTACTATCTTATTCCTCTTCTCCAGCCTTTCAGCTACTCAGTCTCACATTTCTCTCAACTTTTTGTTTATTACCCAAATTTACTTCTTCCTGCCCCTATTGTCTCTTACCCCTTCAAAGTCACATTTCCCACAACCAAATGGTGCCCTCCAGCAGGGAGGTTGAAATGAGGTTGAAAATGTTGTCTGTATGGTTCAGAATTTGTGAAGAAGGTCAGAATGAGAAGATTTTACGTCATTTATTTAAAAGGATGATATATATTGAGTGATCAAGAAAAGACGGCCAATTAAAACTTTAACATTGCAGGCAGTCTTTTCAGGTCTTCCTTCATCAACAGTGCATATCAAGATAATTCATAAAAGTAGAAGAGAAGAAAGTCAACTCTGCTGAACCAATTTCTACTGGAACTGAGCTAAAGACAGCTGTGACAAGCAGACCGGAATGGGCAGTAGTGCAAGGAGTCAGCAGCGCCATGTGGCAAGGAAAACAAGGATCTGAATCTGGTGAGAGACCAGACTTCACTAGTTTTCTCAGTTGTGGTTTGGCACAAAATGACTGGCAAAAAGAGAAACAGTCTTCCAAATAAATTTTCCTTCTTTGTAGATACTGTACCACTTTCTAGGATCTTGTCTAATGTGAATTGCTGACAAACGTTTGTGAACTGCTGAACACTGACACCACACAAGAATCTGAAAGAGCTTTCATCAAGGGTACTCTGTACAAGACCTTGGAGTGTACTGTGTAGAGTGATGTTTCTGTTAGATTGTACAGGAGTGCTAACTGAGCACAGCAAAATTATATGGAAGTCCAAATGCAGTTGCTTACCACCTTTCCAAGTCAGACTTTGCAAGAGAAACTATTGGGAGAAAAATCTCTTTTTCATACTACATTTTCAAGCTCCCGGACACAATAATTTCATTATACAGTTTAGATCTCTATTCTTTTATTTTTACCAGATCTAAAAATGTAGCCCTTGAACCAACACAACCTTATTCAGACAAAGCTGGTAGTAAGGGCATCAGAGTTTTGGCCAAATAAGGAAATTTGGGATCAGGACTTCTTTAATTAGAAATCAAGATGAAACAAGCTGCAGAGAAAGCATATGTTTCTCATAGGTATTCTGCTAATGTTAAACATCTTGCAAGTATATTCTGAAATCTGAAAATCTCCTAAAGCTGTAGCCAGAGGTTCCACGCTATTCAGGCCATTCAACCTGTAATACACATAGTGCGTCTCTTTTCTTTTTAGAAAAGGAAATTAATTTACATTTGTTCACCCACAACTTTGAAAGACGCCAACACCACATACCTTCTGCAGTCCTTTTTTCCCAATGTCAACTCTGAGGGTACACAAAAACTTCTGTGTTGCATGGTCAAAATCTAAACCAAGACCCACATCCAGTTTTCACCAGAAAGCCTGTGCTTAGGGATGTATAAAACCTGTCACCCTGAAACCTGACACTCTCCATAACCTAGCTGTAGCTTTTCATCTTGGTACCATCTCTTCTCTCCCGCTTTGCCCTCCAACACCAAGCAACGCACAGGCACTTGCAAGGCTGGAGAAGTGTTTTTGGCTCACCTGTCCCTCTGTTACAGGGGGTCATATAGCGCTTACCCACCTAAATCCCCTGACATGAGGCTCTGGCCAGGCAGTTCTGCTTGGTACTGCCGTGGGATGTCCCAGTGCAGCCCCTCAGCTCCACCACTGCAGGCAGGAGAGGGGTACCCTGTGGTCTGAACCAAATGCTGCAGTGTGGGCCTTGGGCATCTTTGCCCTGGCAGTGTTAGAGAGGTTATTTGTGGAAAGTGTGATCACCATGATAAATGGGCCAATCACTCAAAACTTATATGTAATCTCTAATTGTGAGAATAGAAAGACAGCACTTTGTTCAACAAAATGGTGGCATTTTAGTGGTTTTTTTTCCCAATGTTAGACTTGCTCCTTATCAAAGATCCTCTTCTTCCCTTCTGCTCTCTAGCTATGGAGTTTACCAGATTATTATTCACTTAATCTAATGCCCTGGTGTACAAAATCACTCTTAAATTCTTCAGTGTAATTAAATTAATACACAGATCTAAATGACCTGCTCCACAACTCTTTCCTTTCTCCTCATATCTCCAGTAAAAACTGTCAATTTTCCTCTTCTCTGCAATTAGCCTACCAGATCTGCACGTGTATGTTGAGGAAGCACAAGATCTGAGGAGATGTTCCGGGTGGTGGAGGCCATCTGTTTCCTGCAGCATGCAGAGGTACCACCAGGAGCTCCCCTGATGAACTACATCAGTTACCCATTTTCTCCCTGCAATTACCCCTGTTTCAAAGCTTTCTAGACTTTACTGCTATGATGGCTCAAAGCCTCCAAGTTCTCAGCCAAAATATGTTCATAATCAGCTTACACCCATTAGATCTCATTCCAGCTGCATGCTTTGGCTTAAATACGGTTTTTGTTCACATCTCCCTGATGGGCCAATATTCACATTTACTCGTTCTGTGTTTTACTAGTCTGAAACATACCATACTTGTTTTATCGCAATTTGTAGGACAGTATCTATTCGTATGATGTATCTTCATTTGCACACAGATGAGGTTGAATTCATCTTTCTTTCCGCTGAATTTTGTAAAGCTTTATATGTGAGGTCTAACCAGGGCTTTGCACAGTGTTTCTGGTATCAATATAGTTAAAGGTCACTTTTCACTTTTTTTTTCAAAGTGTCATCAGGTTAATGATGCATATCCGTTACCTCTGTATAAACTGCTTCAGTTGATGGAGGAATATTTCTATTTCTAATACATGGAATTATGATTTCTTCTCTTCCAAAACATAAGCAGGGTCAAGTTTATTTTGATGTGAGAAAATGATGTGCATGGACTGTCCTGCTAGGTCACGGGGTGAGCTTACTTGAGCTTACCACGTCTTACAACAATCAGAGAAAATGAATATATGGTACAAGCAAGCCACTGAAATACTAATGCAACGACTTGAACTATAGCCATAGAGAAAGTTCAGTGGGAAAGGATAAAAATGTCATCATAACTTAGCAACTCACTTCAATAAAAAGTCTGCTAATAATATCAATTAGAAAGTTCATAAAAATTTGACAGAAAAAGGAGAGATAGAAAGGTCATCTGCTTTACTCATCAAAATCCTGTCTTGATCAGCTTCAACAGACGTTATGAATTTTCTGGTGTAAGAAACAGAAAAGAAACCAAGATGTACTCCCTGAAAACAGCATCACAGTAAAAAGTCTTATCGTTCTCTTTAAACAGGGATTTCTGGGAATGTGCTTTAGTACCATTGCACAGATCCAGGTATGTAAGTGACTTGTTTCTCACCTTTAATTTGGAGGATAGGTACCAAATTAACCCATAAAGCACTTCAGAGTCTGGACTAGGTGTTTGTGGCTTTTGTGAGAATGCTAAAACCACCCTTCTTCAGGCAAAGCACCAATGCTTTTCTTCGTATTTCCTGTCTGCTCAGCAAGGAACAAGTCAAATTGAAAGGTAATGCTTCTTACACTTTTCATACAGAAAAAAAATACAGGTCTCTTTAACCAGGTATCTATTGTTTGTTTCTCCCCATAAACTGTGTATTTCGTTCATCCTCAGTAATTCACTGGGAAAACCCCCAAACAAAAAAATAACCCATTGAATATTGCGAAGTGTATTAGAAAATGAGTGTAGTGCTGACCCTCTCCTGTAATTTCTTGCACATGCTCTAAATGTATTCAAAACATCTATAAAGTAAAGCTGAATAGTTTGAGTTGTGGGTTGCTTTTTTTCTTTTTTTTTTTTTTTTTTTCTCATAAATAACCTCCAGAAGAAAAAGCATGGGACACAATAGTTCAACAACATAAATAGCTGCCCAATTTTCTGCTAGAAGGAATAAAAATCCTGTCATGATAAAAGGAAGCTTTGAAGGCCAGGCTGTAACTGGCTTCCAGCTTTGGGTATGATAACAAGAAAAACAGCATAACACTGGAAAAAAACAAGATAGAGTTCATTGTCACACCCAGTTACATCATTCTGTGCAAGCTTAAAAGTAAAGATGCTATGTATTTTAAATATACAAAATACCTGCAGCGTCTTCCAGTTTTATTGCCTTTTTTGTAGTATTTTTCAGTTTAAACAATGAGAAAAGTGAAGAAGCAATTGTACAGTTCTTCTTATGCTTCCCACCCTGCTGTACTACTTCTTGCATTTTCTGTTAGGTTATATGCAATATTGCCATAATTATGACTCAGAGGGACGTATACATTCTGCCTTTAAAGTGAATCTGAGATATTTATTGATTGATTGATTTCTAAAATGCACTTATCTAATAAATGCTGAAAGAATGGTTAGAGATTAAAACATAAATAGACACTTGCGATCACACACATTCTTGTATCACTTTGGCAATCACTTGAGTTAGTAGATGAATCTTGCTCTATAATCCAAAGGTGAACAAATTCAAGCTGTGATGATGGATGGTATAGTGCAGGTTATACAGCTGCAGACTGTCTTCAGATACAGCCTTCTTAGTATCTGACTACTCAAGTTTTACTCAGTTTGAGGGCTGGTGTTGGTTTGCAGTAAGAATTTGTTTCGGTTTTGCATCAGGGTGGGTAGGGAAGAATATTATGTATGGGTCTATTGCTTCAGTAGCTGCAGAAGCATGCATGAGCGTGCTAGGTATCTCATGCCTGAGTCAGTCGTACAAACATAGGGAAGGGAAACCAGAGCTTGTAGGGAGACGGCGTTGCTGAAAGATGTTCCCTGATACAGTAAGGCAGTGAGCAGAGATGAAGAAGCAAGAGACACTGAGCTATGAGAAGGTGGATATAATGGACTGCAGCTGAACCAGTGGGAAAAAAGCGCCATTCAACACCTTCCAGGCCTGTCTTGAGCAGGGAACATTAATGCTTAGGGTTTTGTATTTAATAGGAAAACTTATCTCAGCTCGTACTGACTCAACAAATAATGGAAATCAGAAGTAAAGGAAACAGTCCAGGCTTGACGCATTCTCCATCTGGTTCAGTTGAATCTGACCACTACCTTATGAAAGGCTATCTGAGATTCAGGGGGCTCAAACATTCATGATTTTGAAAACAGCTGGATGAGTTAAGATTTGAGAGAAGCCTTTACCTTGAGCTCCATTTGTTTTCATTAGCCTGTGTTAGATGCTCTGCTGCAGATTTACAGATTGTGACAGCTTCCCTCCCATGGTGTGATAAACGAGTCTCACAGCGTATAATTTAGCTGTTGAGCCTTGATGGCAGGATATCCACTGGAAAAAAAAGAAAAAAAGACAGGGAATCAGCAGGTCATGGAAAAAAAGGAGTGAGGAATAAAATGCGTCAAGACATCCCTAAAGCATGCTCCCCGTGGGTCATTCAGAGTCTAAAGCTGCCCTTCTATGGTGGAGGGTGCCTGTTAGTACTGCCTGTAGGAAACAAAGTCCCATACGAATGTGTCCCTCCATGTTCCCTGTAGTTTTTGGAGGTTCAAAGTCTGTACTGATGACAACACTGTACATGTAAAATGAATTCATACCACTATTTTTAGGATGAATTTAGGAACATATGCTTACTTACAGACTCGAGGCATAAAATGTATTGATAACAAACTTTACACAGTAAAAAAAAAAAAAAAAGAAAAAATATCTTGGATTGGCACAGAAAATTTTGTCTATAAGCAAGATAGCACTGACTTCCAGGGGATTAATAATTCATGTATTTTACCTTATTCAGGACATTTCAGAAAGTCCATTATACTATACTTTCTGTATAGTCAGTAAATTTTGTAGCTCTTAAAACCCGTGAAATGAAAAATAGACTTGAAAAGCCATAACACTATCAATACATTAATATTTATGTAGCTCTTTTCATGACAAACATTCCAAAGTGCTCTCTAGTAAAAGAAAATGAAATAAAGCATGAACAGAATGCAGATGACTGTAAGTCAAAAGGTCGCTGAAAAAGACAAATCAAATGAATCTGTTTGGTCAAGGGACCGACGAAGTTCACCTGGTTAACTCTTGGAAATCCTGAGGACTTTTCTAAAGCTCTGGCTAGGCAAGTTTCAGGAATAATCTGTGAAGAATCAGAATAGAATCTAAACAATCATAACAAATGAGGGGGACAAATTAAGGCCATTTCAGTACAGACAGGTAAGAAGATGGTGTTCCAAAAAAGTAATGACTGTACAGAATATTTCTTTGCCCTGGCTATTTATATAACTCGTATAGCTGATAAAAATGCAGTTATTGAAACCTAAGAGGAAAGGCTGAGGGACCTGGGCTTGTTTGGCCTGAAGAAGAGAAGGCTGAGAGGGGACCTTATAAGTGCTTACAAATATCTGAAGGGTGGGTGTCAGGAGGATGGGGCCAAGCTCTTTTCAGTGTGGTGTCCAGTGACAGGACAAGGGGCAAAGGGCACAAACTGAAGCACAGGAAGTTCCGTCTGAATATGAGGAAGAATTTCTTCACTTGGAGGGTGACAGAACACTGGAACAGGCTGCCCAGGGAGGATTGTGGAGTCTCCTTCTCTGGAGATATTCAAGACCCGCCTGGACGCTGTCCTGTGCAGCCTGCTCTGGGTGACCCTGCTTCGGCAGGAGGGTTGGACTAGATGACCCACAGAGGTCCCTTCCAACCCCGAACATTCTGTGATTCTGTGATTCTGTATTATTTTATTCACATGCCACAGCAGCATATCATTCGTATAAGTTATGTTAATTATTTTATCATGACGTGCTCATTGATGAGTAAAAGTAAACATAGAGAACAAATGCGCTCTAACATAGAAAGCTGATTCTCCAGTAGTAACTTGTCTTCAGCTAATTTTCACCCTTCAGTTTTTTAAAAAGTACTGTGTTTCGTTGTGATAATATTCTTCACATTTGATGAGTTTCTTCACTGTGTGTTAAAGCTTATGGTTAAGGAGAAGAAACCAGCTTGGGACCATAAGTGTACACAAGAAAACTGTCCAGATTTCTTTAGGTGAGATTAGAAGAATGAACTGGTTTCCCTAGCTTGGCAATGCCACATGACAGAGGGTTTAGAGTGATGCTGAATCATGTCATTACATAAAAACTTCCAGAGTAGAACGTGGGGTTTCTGTGGCTACTGCAGGTTGTAGATGGCTTTTAGAATGTAGTTGCAACACAGATCATTAAAAAAGAGGTGCATATATGAAAAGATTTGGTATGATATTTAGACTAATTAGAGGCCAAAGAAAGCTCTGTTTTCTTCTGGAATTAGTAGAGTAACAAGAGAGAGAAAATCAGGTTAATATTTATGGCTTTGTGTGATTGTTTTTAAAAAAAAAAAAAAAGAAAAAACCCTATAGAGTTGTCTACTTGTATTCATTTATTGGCAGGCGTTATGTTTTCTGCTTTTAGTTGGAACACGAACATTCCATTTTTCTATAGGTTTCTGGTTTTGATATTCAACTGTCTTAGTAACTCCATTTTCTTTGAGTGGTTAGTAGATTTGTTCAGTAAGTTCACAAAATTGTACTGAAATTCACAGGTCAATAGGAGTCATTCACTTTAATTGAGAATATTTTAATGGTTCTTTAGCCACACAGGAGTTCACACTAGTTTTCAAGTTTGCATGCTGTGCCTTTATTGACTTTATAGCTATCACAAGACAGTCAGAACTAAAACTAAGCATAATCTCATTTGAACTACACTCATCTTTGACAGCCAGTCACCTTTCTCCAGCCACCTGCACCAATGTCTCTTTCCATCCTGTAGACTTTCTTAAAGCATGCAGAAAGATATCCAGACTACAGGGTCTATCCCTGAAACATTTTAGAAACACTCTGATAAGAGTAATAAGTATTTTCACTCAGTGAAACAGGATGTCTTGTTTTTACAAATAAATTCCACAGATAATGTGGAATCTAAAGGACTATTTGATATACTAGAATTTTAATATAGGTCCCTTCAGTGCTATAGAACATATGCTGAATATTTGCTGTACTATACATTGTTTACTGAAGTAACCCTCTTATGATGGGTATGAGAGACCAAATATTTTGGTTAACCAAGGTGACTCAAACAGGAAACAACTAGAGGCAGAATCTGCTACTTTCCATAAAGACAAATAGGCTTCTCTTTTAGAGGTCATTAATTAATGAAAAATTGTCTGTGTACATGTAATAGAAACAGCAAGTAATGTTTTCAAAATAAATTTTAATTTCTATGTACTCTTTGGGGTTGAAAATTACCATTTGAGGAGTTCTGCTTTCATGCTCTGTTTAGGTAATACTAATTAGAAATACCAGTGCAAAGTAAGGTATTATCTCAGATCTGGATCCTGGTGAACAGTAGTTATTGTGCTATACACTGAGCAACAGCAATTACATAGGGGAACAAGTCCTTTGAGTAATACAGTCTCTGAGGGCAAGAGGAGCCCGTGGAAAAAAATGAGGAAACTTCTTCGGTTTATCACCTCATAAAGATCTGTATCCCTATTTGGCATCCATATCTTTTAGTCACACATTATGAGTACATGATGGTTCCTAGTGCAAGATCTGACTTTTTTTATTTTTAGTTAGAAATTAAAAGCATGAAAATGGCACCCACTAAAATTAAGAGAAGAACAAAATAAAAATCCGACTCCATTGGAACAAGACATTTGCCAAGCTTTAGACTCCTCAAGGCTTGTTCTCATATGAAATACATCTAGAAACATGAAAACAGCTGCATCTTTAGAAAAGTTTTGCTTAGGGGTGCCAATTTTAAAAGTGCCTGATTTTTTTAAAGTTAATATGTCTGCGAATAGGAGAAAAGGTGTGTGCAGTTTATGACTCCCAGAGTGGAACCAGTCAGTGATGTGACCTTTGTTAACTCCCCCTAGCATCCATGGAATGAGGCAGGCACCTCAGACTGGTTTCCCTACATGCTGAAAGGGAAAATGCAACAGCTTAGCTAATATGAAAACTAAACATGGAAATGTGTCTATAACTCCACAAATTTTCCAAGCTCCAGGTAGCTGCCAAAAGATTGCAAGTAACTCTTCCATGTGTTTAGGAAACATAACTTCATGACTTTTCACTTGGAAGGGAGAATTTATTTCTTTAAAATAATTATTGCTAGAGGAGATGTGGTTCTCACCTTTCAGGTAGTAACATCAGGGCCAGAGCATGTATCCAGGCAGTAGTTTTAATCTGAAGCTGATGGAGTTCAAACCCACATGCTTTTGAGAGAAGCCCTTGCCCAGCACTTCTAGACCAGTCTGGAAGGAAGGTAGACAAAGTCTTCGCCAGTCTTGTGCAAGTTTTATAGCAAGCAATGTAAAGTTATTTCAGCCAGAATGGAAGCACGAGAAAGAAATGGCTGCGCAACCAGACTTTAGAGCTTTCTCTGGAAAACAAGGAGTACAACTTAAGCAATGTCTGCTTCTCAGATGGTTTGTGGAGTTTTTTACTTGGTGATTGTCTAACTTAAAATGAAGACATAGTCCTGGAGCAGGAACTGCAATGTAATGGAAATTTTACCTCATGTCCTGGAACAAGAACTAGAATATATGGATAGTATTTTGTTTGTTCCTTATTTACCCAAATAGCTTGCAATTTTTCTTCTGTAATGGGATTCTCAGAAGTGCTGTTCCAGAAGACCAAAAGTAATACAGCAGAGTCTGAGAAGATCTACTTAGCACGTATTTTAATGCAAAATAAATACTTTGAACCTGAATCGGGCTAAGTAAGAATGTGAATTTAGGGGATAGTTGGAAAGCACCAGCTTGTATCATTCAGTCAGGAAGCATTTCTTCAGAGTAACTGAGCCCCTTTTTTGTGCCGTCTTTCTGTAGGGACGTTAATCTGCCAGTTACTATGGGCTATGTATGTTATTCTGCATTTCAGTGAGAGTGTACTGTTTTTCAAGCGCAGACTCAAACAAATCCTCGAGGCCAAAATGACTTACCTGCCTTATTGTTTAGTTACATCCTCTAGCAGTGTAATCATCTTGAAAGTGCATCAGTTAAAGGTTAGTGGAAACGAGTCAAGATTACTCACTTCGTGGTGAGGACTGCATTCAGGCATATTCAAAGAGTATACAAGTATTTAAGATTATATGTGAATAGAAGAAGGGATCATTCATCCTCTTACTCCTCAGCTTATCAAGGTTGAGCTATCTGACAGTTAAGAATTACAGGCTACAACTTTTCATGAAAGTTTGCCACATTTGCTGTGTGAGCCAGTTCATCCAGGAGGAAACTGACAGGCTCCAAATCTGACTCAGCAGAAATTAAAGAAAACCAATCAAGATGGTGTTTCTTTTGGTAAACGGTGCTTCTGAGAAGTATTAAAAAAAGTCTTCTTATTTTACGAAGAAACAAACTGGGAAGACCTTTCCCTCCTCGGAAATACCTACACAGTTTTACAGCGTCTTCTGGAATTTATCTTTTACTCACTAAATTCTGAATATATTGAGAACATGAACAGCTTTTAATATTATATCTATCAAGTCCATGTGGGAAATAAAAAAGAAAAAAGAGGTACAACCTGTATAATGCACATAAAAATATCCAGGATATCCACCCAATATTCCAAGTGGAGGGGCATGAATTGCAGTATTATTATTAGAAGTTTGAATGGAGACACTTGGTAGAATAATGCAAGCTTTAGGGTCTGGAGACTCCCTGCTTATCAATTAGTAAGTTATCCTTTAATGATTGCTCCACCAGCATCAACCCGTACTCAGTCAGATACTGACCTATTTAATTTGGATCTTAGCATGAAGCAGGAGCACACTTGCAAGCATTGGATGAGAAAAGAGCCAGAGTTCTTTCTATTAGTTAGAGCTGTTCACTCCCAATTTCATGCCTGTATCCAGTATTCCTCTTTCCAGATCAGAATGCATAATGAGAGGATATCTTTTGCTCAAGTAGTATGAATGTCTGAATGTTAGAGGAAATAACCTGGGGCAAACAGCTTATGTTAGCAGTGTTACATGGACAGCTTTCACATGGACACACTTGCAGGAGGCCAGACTATCGAATTTGGTCATCTCCAGTTCTTAACTCTGTTAAACAGACATGAACTTTTCATGTTGAAAGAATGGGCCTTTTAACTTCCTCAGCTTGTGCCTCTCTGCTCTCAAGTAAATTTCCAAACTCCATTACATTCAGTGGATGCTCGACTGGGACCTTAAAATTTAATTTTAATGGTTAAACCAGCTGCTTCAAAGCGAACACTTACATTCTTATCTGGTAAAAATTATTAAATTCTCCATAAAGGAACAGAAGTGTGCTCCTTTATGATTAAGCACATTCGTAAAGATGCTTGTGAAAGGAGGATTTTTTTTAATGGCAAAAAGCAGAGAAGTACACTCAGCAATGCATGTATTTTAGATAAAGCCAAATGAACTCATTTTTAGACTAAAGATTTTGTGCTGCCCCTCAACTAATTGCTGTAGAGATGAAAGGCACCATCATAATCATGCCCTTTGTCTCTAAAAAGTGCAAGTTTCCACCCTCTTTACTCATAGATGTAAACCAAAACAAAGAATAGAATGCAAAATACAGGACTGTATAAATAACAAACATTTTTCAGCATGGTGCCTATCATATACTGGGTTCCTTTTAAACTTTTTTTCAAACCAAAAGGCCCTTTTCTCGTGCTGAAGGTAGCTTTCGTGAAAAAACATGAGTCCAAATCTCCAGAGAATCCTTTTTCAGAAGTCCTTGAAAAAACCTTCATAATTTCCCTTGACTATTGATCTACATCATTCTATGAATTTAAGACTAATACGTATTAGCAGAACATGAAAGACATTTTTGAAAGTGCTAGTGCAAAGTGTTTAATATAACCTTGAGTTTTATTGCACAAGACTCGTAGTTCTGGGGCAAAACATGTTTTCATGTATAAGTGATCCCAAAGCCCCCTTTTTCCACTTGTCATATTTTCCTCAGACCCTTTGGTCATAAAAAATGCAAGGGGAAGGAACACTTTCAATACTCCCTGTGGCAGAATAAACTAGAGCTGAACCTTCACGTGATTATTCCAGAGTGAGTCATTTAAGCATGGGACTGCTTCTTAAACTTCAGGGACTTCATTTGCATGTGAATATTGATTCCCCTCACACAAATAGTTCATCCTTTTATGTTGCTTTTGCATGAATTTACTCTCCAGAGAATTGATTCTTTTTTTTCCGTGCTTCAGCCGGGTGTTTCTGCTGCCCCAGTCAAAAACAATTCTCCTTGATGAATCAAATGGAGCAATGAGAAGGTGTAGATTACCCCCAGTTCTTCCTCTCAAGCATAAACAATTCCCATTTCCTTCTGAGGAAAGAGTGAACATTTGACCTCTCTTTTAAATCATCAGATAAGCAAAAGTGGTTGTACGTGTGTGGGGGTAGAGATATCCATCAAACCATCTAAATTACCAAAAGTAGTTCAGTGCAGTATTTCCTAAGTAAGTCTGATCTCAAAGTACTCCTTGATCATTCAACCAAGGGTTATGTTTTGGTTCTCATAATTCATCCCCAGCCTGTGCTTACCAGCTGCAAATAAAACTTACAGTGTATGAGTTTGACCCTGTACCCTCTACTTACATGAGTACTATGAGCGCTATGAATTTCCCACAGAAGTCCCCAGAAGAGATAGAATTTGTCACAGGCACTAGGATTTCAGCAGCAGATCCCATTTGCATAGGTGTGCTGCATGCATGGTAGAACAGTCTCCTGTCCTGAAAAGTCAGGGAGTGAGCAGGCAGCCTGGGATCATCGGATCAGAAGGCAGTGCACCTTTTTTTCCCCCCTTGCCAAAGCTGACATTGCAGTATTCCACAAACTATAGACTGATCATCACAGAAATACTATGCTTTCACACATCTCCATGACACTGATGATATGCTAGTTTATGTTTTGATATCATAGCAAATGCCTTCCCTGTTCTACCACACACTTATTTTACAGCAGTGATATTGCTTGTGTTAGATTACAGTGGTATAGGACACTGTGATGACACAGTAGTGAGGGGCATCGTATTACCATGACTAAGTCATATACAAAAAAGGAATATGGAAAGCTTCAGTTGATTACCAAGTAGTTTTCTTAACAGAGGACTGGAATAAAGCTGCTGTGTATCATTACTGAGATACATCAATTAAATTATATGTAGAATGCAGGGAAAAATAATAATTTCTATCCTAAGTTATCCATTAATTTCTCACCTGCACATTTTTCATGAAACCCAAAGTTCACAATGTTTAGAGTAATGTATCTGTAAAATAAATAAGAACAGCCTGGAAAAAGACTTGTTCTCATCTTCTAAATCAGTGGATAGCGAACAGTATTTTGGCATAATTACAAATGCTCTTGGATTCAGATTGCAAGAGGAAAATATAGTTAATGTCCTAGGCAAAGTTCTCGGAATGTTCATAGCGTATGTATTTTGGAGACCAGATAAAGAGTTGTACAGTTGTAAAAATTATGATGAAGAACAACTATTGATAGTCACCATTGACAGGAAAAGACGTTTTCTTTGCTGCTTCTGACCTTTAACAGACACCTAAACATCCTGTGTTTAACTTTATGTTTTGCTAAAGAAGTGTTAGTTATGCGTGAGTGAAGACTAGGAAAAATTACTTCTCTTTGTTCTGTATAGGATGTGTTCATAATTAAATTGCCAATAAATATCCCTTTGTATGATAAAGATAGAGTATATTACCCTGACTTCTCTATCACTGGATTGCTTTCTATAACGAGGTTACTTACCTTTTCATTTCAGCTCATATGGGCATTTCTCTTGATTGGAAGATACAGTTATGTGTGACACGCTTGTTCTTCAGTGACACAGGGAACATAGATGTGTGTGACTGGATACATACAGACATCAGGTTCAGTTCAAGCAGCAGTGTTGCCTAGATAAATGCTAATACAATAGCATTTACAATCAGTATATTCAACATTCCTTTCTACCTGTCAAACCACTGCATTCTTTTTTTGGCGGATCTAATGTTTACAGGATCATAGATTGACATTTACCTGACAACTACTGTCTCTCTTCCAAATGACTTTCTTTATTTTCTACTGACATTTCAACTATTGATTTCAAATGCTATCACAATATTAAATGACTAATTGCTTCAAAATTTCCAGTAAATCTTAGGCTTAACTGAAAGGTATAGCCATGGTTTTTTTTAGAATAGATTTTTTTAGATTATTGCTGGCTTTCCTAATTAAACAGGCAGGAATGGGCCTAGTAAAAAACTGTCTTTCTATTGCAATATCCTTCTAGTGCCAATCTTTCATTAAAAGAAAGGAAAAAAGATAAACTTCTGTATAGTCCAAATTATCTGGGTTGGTATTTTAATTGTGCTTCTTATTTCCTGGAGAGTAAAAAATTTCGGACTAAGCCCTCAAGAGGTTTTGCACAGTTTCACAGTTTGAAAACTGTCATCCTGAGTAGTGCATAAATTCACGTCTATCAACGAAATGTTTTGCACTTTTTGTAAAGGCTAATTTGGAGTCTGTAAACCTGGGGCTATTATGGACATCAGTAAGGTTTAGGAGAAGTGATTCTAATTCATGCATACAGGATGAAACTGAAATCTGGAGGATATTTTGGTCTGAACAGTGTGCAATAAGGGACAACGTGTAAGGCTGTATTCCTATGGCATTCATTGTAAATAACAGTAAGAGTCATTTGAGTAGTTCTTAAAGTTAGCACTTTTGATGGCTTATGTTGTAATTTTTAGTGTTTTTAATGCCAAACTGCAGGTCACGGGACTTAGTTGAGATTAGCTAATTTTCTGTCTACATTGCTATGTAGAACTCTCACAAGAAAGGCAATGATTTATCTTTGTGCATTTCTTAGTACTGTGGTACACATCTGAAAGGAAAGAGAAGGTCATGGTGCAAAAGCTGGGCAGTAACAAGGCAGATTTCATATTTTCCAAATCAAATACCTTCAAGTAGAGAGACACAGTTTCAGAAAATAGAGCTGCTTCTTCCAGCATCAGACAGCTGGGAAATCTTATCAGTTTTCAGAGAGTTTGGCATTAAAAACGGATGTCCTAAAGGCTCTTCGTAGCACTGTATTTGTGGGAGGAGCAGAAGAATTTCCATGGTAAATCAAATAAATGGTCCAACCAGTCTTATGATACTGGTTGTGGCCAGAAGCAGCTCAACTTTCTGCTTTCTAGACAGGTTATTTGTACAGCAAGCAATACAGGCATCTTCCACCCCTCACATAGGTCAAAGAAATCTAACATTTCTATACACTCTCATTAAACATGACCTATCTATGATTTGATTTGTTCCATATCGTATATCTGGCTGATTGAGCACAGAGCAGGAAAAGGGGGTGAGAAGACAAGAAGGCAGAGCTTCCAGAGCAATACCATCACACTTTTCAGCTTGGCTAACATGCCATTGGCATTTGGGGGGTGAAGGTGAACAAGCACCCTGGCTGTGGGGGTGAGTGGACTTTTGTTTGCATGGCCTAGGTGTGACTTACACAAACATGAACCTCAGTAATATACTAGCGTATAGTAGGTTATCCTTAACTCTACATACTCACACACAACTGTTGTGGTCCCAGTTTGCCCCAGTTTGGAGAAAAGTTTTGACTATGAATCATCTTCTTTCTCCCCCTTTCACTGGCGTCAGTCTGTAGATTTCAAAGTGTATTTCAGTTACAAAAGAGTTAGGAGACCTGCTACTGGAGATAACATGCCCATTCCTAAAAGCATTATATTAACTCTCCAGGTATTATGGCTACAATTTTCTTCCATTTTTAATAGTTTTATCACACCGAATGCAAGATGCTTCCTTCTCCTTTGCTAGCACTTTCTCTCACTTGGCTCATTCAGGACTTGAAGTTTTAAGTCTTCATTTCTGCTGTTTATGATTTTAATGTTATTACGAGATGAAGACTCTTTTCCCAAACCTGCATTCTGACAGAGAATCCAGGCAATTGACATGTTGACAATAAATGCAGAGTATGATTGCAAATAGGAAAAATCATATTAATTCCCTTCCATATTGGTATTCAGGAACTGTTCTTCCTACATTTACTGGAGAGAATGACATTTACCTGAATTTAACACTCCATCTCTTTTTTCCTAAGTGCACTGCAGCTAGAATTGCCCAAAGAGAAAAGAACAATTGAGAAAAATGCATATGGACACATATATCCATGTTTTAATTGAACCTAAAAACCAATCCTGCTTTGAGGTTCATTTTCTGATTGCTTTCACATCAGGGTATAAAGCGTAAATTTGTACTGCATCTACCCTAATACTTAAAAAGTAGCAGCTTACACATATCAGTTCTTTTAACCCATTTGCGTTTAAATCATTACTTTAGATATTTTTTATTTTTATGTTTTCTCTCTAATACTCCGAACTTTCTATTTGTTCAAGCTGTTGTTTTTCTAAGAACCAGTGCTCAAAGTGGACAGATTACAGCAGCTCCCTGGCACTATATTCTGCTTCCACAAGACAGTATTAAAAGAAGAGTGAGACATGACACCATAAAGATGAGGAATTTGGACACCATGTGTCCCTGTAGCAGGTAGGAACAACAGGACACTCTGAGAAAACGTCAAAGAGAGCATCCTGCTGTGCCTCAGTTCTGGAGGACATAGGTAAAATTTCACCCTTGTCTATAAACTATCTGCTATTTACACTTTTCTGTTGCTGTGTTGCTGTTCATTAGTGCACCTTCTCAATGGAATACTGACAGTGATTTTGAATGAATGTCCACGATATTTTTAATACAAGGCAAAACATTTAACTTCTGAAGAAAGAAAAGAAACTAATGCTGACTTGAAATACAATCCAAATGAGAATAATTTTAATTTTTATTTGCCAACTGAAAAATAAATGGCCATTTTAGATAAGACACAAGAAGAGTGGGCTTTCAACATATATCCTCTCAAACACCTTTGTCAGTGATCAGTCACTAATAATCGATGCCTTTACTCTTTGACAACTGCTAACATTTATTTTATTATTGCTTTTAGGGAGATGGAGTTAGGGAGAAATACCTATGCTGCATTTCATTTGGTGCAATCTGTTTCATGTCATTCTCCAACAATGTCTGACATATGATCTTTCAAGAGAAGGAAATATCCTGTCTTTAATTGTCGCATGTATTGTTCTAATAGTGCTTCATGAATGGTAACTAGGAGAAATCTTGTGCCATATCAAGATTTTACATGAGTTTTTTAATCCTTATTTTTAGTATTGTTACACATGACAGATTTTCTAAATCCTTTCTATCTACATGCCCTCATGGCCTTCTGACATGTTGAGTTTAATAACTTAAACGTGCATACACATTTCCTTGTGTTGAATGTAAACAAAAGAAAAGCCTTATTAAACAAGAATAGCTCAGTCTATTCCAGTGTAGTCCAACCTAGTCTATCCAGTCCAGTATCCTGTCCCCACTGGTGATATTTGCCCTGTTTCAGATGTATTGATTTCATCATACAATCTCTTTGTTTTTGAAGAGCGTAGACAACAGAAAATTGTTTTATCGCTTTGGATTTTTTTTAGAAGAACAGTGCTTCTGATGAATATCTCATCACTAAGCTTGTAGACTGATAAATAAGAGAGTTTCAAGAAATATCTTTATTTTAATTTGATAATTATAGAAGTTGAGAATAAGTTTAAAAAATAATTTGGAATATCTGGTTCAGTTTAGTTTTACAAAAGTGTTTTTCTTCAAATTCCACTCCCCTTTCCCACCAGGAAAAATCATCAGTCTGAAATACTGACATACAGTCCAAAGGAACAATTTTAAAATAGACGTATAAAAACTCAGAAAGAAATACTTTACAATGGAAATTCTGACAGAGCAAGAAGTGCATTGACTCACAGAAGCAAACACTATAATACCTGCAGTTTCATAAAAATGAATGATAGCATCAAATATGAACAGAAGGTAACTAGCTGGTGCCTATATTGTCACGAGACAGTAATAATACTTGCCTCACAGCTGCTGACAAAGCTTCCTCTGCAGTTATTAAACTCCGTGAGTGCAGTGGGAGTTCTGCTGCATATGGACTACAGGCCCCGACCCTTGGTCTGTCACACAGGAGGAGACACCCCTTGTCCCAAGTCATTAAGTCTTGCACAGCAGAATTCCATTTATCTGTACGTAAGCACGAGCCTGCATTGTTTGCCTGGTGCACCATCTGACAATTTACCCAGGAATATGTTGGTAGAGATATTTTAAACTTGATTTGGACCTCTATTTTACTGGTACCCTGAAACCCCTATATACTTTACATCAAATACATGTCAGGATAATTGGAGTTATTATAGACGAACACCCAAAATAAATTCTTACAAATTGAAGAAAATAGGAAATGTACGTCTTAAAGAAGTATGCAGGAAATACCAGCATCATTTGTGAATACTTACTTTCTATTTTTATAATCGTCCATATCATCAAGCTCTATAAAATTCCAAGAAAAGAAATTTCATCCCAAAAGGCGAGTATGTTTGTGATTAGTGAGATATAAATTAAGAACTTCTCTGTAAAGTCATTATTATGATTCATTCCTTTAATCAGCTGGTGCAAATTGTGTTCAGAACCTTTGAATTATTTTTAATGGAAAATTGAGAAAGACATTTATTATCTTCATTTCTATCCTTCAGTTTCAAAGTGTGCTTTTGAGTTACAGACCTCCATGTAATGCAGTGCAACAGATTTCAATGACTTCAGATACATTAATTCAGAACATGAACCAGAGATTTTCCATGCACAAATTTAGCACGATAATGCTTCTCCCTAAGCTGGAAAAGAATTGAATCTAAAAATGTTACGTTTCTGCAGGCAATGCAAAAATCTTAGTAATGAAAGTATGCAAGGTCATTCAGCGGAGTTCTGTGTTCCCTAAGCTCTTTAAACTTTTGGGATGAACCTCCTTTAAATTTCATCTCAAGGAAGAGTGAGTTCATAATCAATGGCACATTCACCATTGCTAACCAAATATTATTTTAATGATCTATTCTAAAATGGATATGTTTAAATACTTCCAGGAAATCTAACACAGATTACAATGAATCCTAAAAAGATAACAAGGCATAGACATTTGCAAATTGTCATACAATTTTAATATCCATTTGCTTTTTAATTGGGATAAAAAGCATAGGTCCTTACAAGTAAATTGTTGCAATACCTGAGAGTCTGGTTCCCAGAAGTAATCCTGAACTTTGTCTTAGTGATAAAGGCTTTCTGAGAAGTATCCTGGGAACTCAGGTGTTTCAGAACGCTGATCCAAAAGCTTCAATGCAAAAACGTGATTTGAAAGCAAATATTAAGGACCATGAGGAATACCAAGACACTCTACTTTCCTCTGCAAAAATTGTCTTTACTTAGAGCTTTAGGCAGACAGCACTTCTTTCAGACCATGGTGTAAGCGTCACAGCATGCTTTTATAAAAGCAGTAAGAGGAGACAGTGCAAGGCCTCTATTCAATTAGGTTTGTTGGTAGGAGATTATTTGTTTTACATTTTGTCTTAACTTTCATATTAATTCTATTAATTAGGGCATGAGTCACAACGTCCAAAATTGGTATCAGACCCAGATTTTTAAAGGATTGCACATAAGTCTTCAGATCTGGGAATTATTTTCTGCATGCTGCAATGATAAAGGTCAGCTGAATTTCAAACCCATTTTCTCCTCAGTTAAAGCTTGAGGTGCAGGACTGTAGATCTAATTCTTATGAGAACTGTTTCAATATTTATGCTTTTCACTTCCGAAGTAACCCACATTCTAGTGTCTGAACCCATGCTTTTCTTTGTGAGGAAAAAAAGTTCAAATGATGCTGGATCTTATTAATTCCAAGTTAGTCACAGTCAGCAAGGAAGAACACAATGCACCCTTTTTACATATATGGTTACTCTGTTCTGTACAGTATGTGTAGAGTGAAAATAATTGTCAGAATGCCAGACTTCTCTTAGCATAACTTGTTCTTCATGAATATGTCACATAGCTCTCAAATTGCTTTCAGACTCCAGCCTGTGAAATTTTCGTTCACTCTCATGCAATTTGTATGTAAAGGTCTGTCTACATGGTAGATGCGCTTCTAGTGTTAACTAATTTGTTTCACACAGAAAACATGAGCTATACTTTTAAGTGCAGCCAAGCGCTGTCACTGCTGAAAATCAAAAGAGAAATCTCTATGGCAATCACAATTCATCATATTTCCCAAGGACTAGGGAAATAATTAGTTCTGACAAGTTTTTTGAAGTTTATGTAGGGCACATATATAGATGTATACTGGTATACAAGTTAAATTAACTCTTTTGTATTACATTCTTAGAAGGACTGGCAAAGTACAAAGCATATCATGCTTCCAACAGGTCTTTCAGGAAATTAAAGTGGGCAGCAAGGTCTTGTTTTCCTTGGTCACTGTCACAGGACTTTATTGCCATTTAATAGGAATGGTCTTATGACCTCACTAAGAAAATACTTTGGAGAGGAGTGGCTTTTACATTTTTAATTTCTGAATAAGCAGATGAGAACAAAATATTTGCCAGTGGATGTGAAACTAGAGATAAATAGAATAAAAATAACACAGCTCTGGAAGAACTCCAGTGTCAAAGCTGGCAACCTGGCTCATGAGACCAAGCACTTAGGAAAGAGAAGAATTCATTTAAATACCTGATTTAATTAATTTTGGCTTGTGTAAAGAACTGAGTTATTTTGTGACTAGAAGATACTCCTGCTCAGGACTTCATCCTGTTAGTTTTTCTATTCCCATACCATAACAAGGAATGGCAAGACACTTATCTCAAGTCCTGCATAAGCGAGAGCTCAATCTCCATAACTGACATTATATAGCCTGCTTAAAGCCTTACTAAGACACACAAAAGCTCTTTCTGGAGCTCGAGAATGAATTAAGGTCTCTATACAAACATAGTGTAGTCATTCACTCTAACATTAATAGTGTTAGGTGCTCAGTCTAGATGTGTGTAGGCCGGTGAAAATTAAATACTCTCCACTGAAGTCAAAGACGGCTGAATCATGAAAAGTCTCATCATTAATCTCTCACTCACCAGTCTTGCACCCCTTCAAGTCTGGTATGGAAGAAGAGCTTGCAAACTCCTTGCTATTTGGCTGGCATGCTGACTTGTGAAGGTGAAACTACAGCTTGAAAGCTGCCAGTATTTCCTTCCAGGGATTTGTTTGTTTCATTTTAGAGTGAAGCCTTCCAGGGAAAAGATTTCTCTGTCTACAGTACAGAAAAATTGTAGTGGGAATGGAGCTCAGCTGTTTTAAATGCATGTGTGTGCTACAGTGAGAAGTAGTTTGGTGAGAATTTCATTAAGCTGTCTTTAGTCTTTAAAGCTCACCAGGTTTAAACATTCTTGCTTTAGCTGAGGCTTTCAAGGTTTTCAAAGCTTCATTAATTTTATTCACCCTCTATTGATGTGGTCACACTCCTGGCAAAATCAAACCTGTTAGTCAAACAGAGGTAAATTTTAGCCCTGGTTATGGTCCATTCAAATGTTAAATGGCACCATTACATATCACAGATATGGTTTTTAAGCATACAGTATTGTATTCATGATGCTTAAATACTTAAAAAACAATCCTTCCTCACCAAGTGCCTATCAACACATAAATACTCAGTGAAGATAACAGCTTTGAATTTTCTTGCAATGGTGAATGAAGAAAATGAGACAAACATTGACAGTACGTAAATACCCTGTGATCTGCTTTTTGTGGTGTATATCCTCCTACTACCCAAAAGAAAAATAACAGGTTTATCTTGGTTTTGTGTCGCTGACAAAAATCAGAGAGTGGTAAGACTCTTGAGAAGACAGATGGCTGCTTGGATGTAAGAGAGGTGGATGCGGGCCAGGTTACACTGCAAAGGAACAAGGCCTGTTGGTGTTAGAGTTACACTTCGTTGTATCAATCTATAGATGGCACTGTTTGGCCCTGTCCCAGAAGAAAAAATTATCTTTGTTCTTGCTTAGGTAACTGTATGCAATAATCACATTTTATGTTGAATTTTTAAACACCTACTCATTGTTCAGTATGGATTCAAATGTTTTTCAGAAAAATTGTGTGAACATTAAATACATAGTATAAAAATTGTAATGAGTTTGTGAATGCTTCAGTAACCAAAAAGTAGGTGAAAGTCCTAAAAATAACATCCAATCAGCTCTTGTTACAATGTAGAAATGTTGGATTATAATTAAAATCAATGCGTACAACATATTTTTCATTGTTCTTTGTGTGTTTGCCAATGTATTTTAATACTAATTTATGTATATGTTTTTAGGTCTTCATCATGCTCACAGTAAGTGGATATTGACGCCTTCAGAGAAAGGCATTAAGGTTTATTGACGTCAAACTAAATACTAGCTGAGGTGAAGCTGAGGTCAAGATTTCTCTTAGGAGACAATTAATCTTGATATTCAATGAGACAAGAAATTATCATCTATATTAATATATACATTCTAACAACTTGGTTCATTACACACGTTGAAAATCAATTATGAACTTCATCTTTTAATCAGTTACAAACTTTTCTTGTGCAACATGTTTTAACTATGTAGTTACAAAAACCAGACACACACTAGGAAGAGAGGCCTGTCCACAGAGGGGTGAGCAGTAGTCAGCCAAAACAGAAGTCTGTATGTCAACAGGTTTTAGATTGGAATGTATTATTTCAGTAATGAAACTGAGGACATATAAACTATTTTGGAACTAAATGAGTATGAAAAATCTCAATACATTTCTACAATAATACAATTCATTCATCCCTGAGATCCAAATATTATTCTCTCCTCTTGCTTTTAATGTACCATACTTCATTTTACCATTAACTTTCTGGAACATAATTCCATTGTTTATTAAAAAAAATGATCAAATGGATTTAGAGATTAGAAGTACTAGAATAAATGTTTCTAGGATTATCAGCATGAATTGAATGATAAAATTTGATAATGCTGCAGCAGACATCCAACTCTGAATTTGGATTAAACATCTAACTGCTTGCATTCAAGGTCAAGGAAGTGTTGGGGTTGTGCAGTTAGAAGCTGAAGGATGGAGTCCTGCAACATTTTGAGTTCTCGAAGTTTTTTGGACCATGTGATCAAATATTTCCCAAATATTCCTGGATTTAGTGTTTGACAGAAAGCGTATATATTACATTTTTATGTTATATTGATGAAGTCTATAAAGCATGGTGTTGTGTTGCTGGTATCTCAGTAGGTGATTTACATAAATATTCATTATAAATAATAATACAACATATTGCATATAGCATTTGAAATTCACAGTTTCTGGGATATTCATTGTGTTACAGTTGTCTGCATTATATATAAATTCTATCTCCAATTTTTTATTTCTTGTAATATTTGCAATTACAATGATATACAGTCCAAAGCTGTATGAGGAAATTAATGAGTAATTCCAAATAATTGATATATTAGAGAATTTTGTGATCTGTTTCTAAACAATGAACAATAGAACAGAAGGTTGTATTGTTTGAAAGAAGCTGAGCAAGTAAAAAGTAAACATAATCTGTTCTTCAGGTTAGGAAAGCCTCTGACATGAGCTAGAATTTTAAGGATGAAGGATGCAATTTGGATTCTACATTACCATAATCTGAAATCATGCAAAAATAACGATAGGCTATTCAAGTGTAAATATATGATAAAAAGGTAACAGGCATTTGAGGAAGATGGAAGAAGTTTGACTCTGAAGTGACAGTTAACTTCAATAATGAGGAAGAGTTTGGACCTATACAGACAAAATGATGTAGGCTCATTTTCTCTTCACGTAAGACACTTGCATGATTTCCTGAGAGGTCTTCTTTCTCTTTCCTCTTCAATTTTTCAAAGTATAGATAACAACATGTGATCATCAAAAGCAAGTGATATTTCTGATCACAGATCTTGTGACAGGAGTAAAATCATCACGCCAGACCTGAATGGCGCTGTGTATAATTTGCCTAGTGATCAAAACCCAGACACTACTTCTGTTAGTTTTATTAAAATTACGGAGTTAAAATTGCCAAATTATACTCCATTTTGAGCTGAAAAATAATTCTAAATGAAATCTTTAACTCGTAAAACAATAATTTCAAGTATGACCACCTAATCCAATTTTGTAGTTAATCAAAAACCTTGTTTGCAGTAAGTGGATAATTTTTTTTGTTCACAGATAATTCACCAGAACAGCTATATAACCACTTGAAAGCATTAACTGACAAGGTTCTATTATTACATTATATGCAATATATTCAATTCCATAAATTCATTAAAAGTGGCCTGAAGAAAAAAGAAATTATATACTTCTGTTATTTTTTTCACAGAGATTGAAAAGAAAAATATACTTGCAAGCTCTACCTGTCAGACTATGTAATTATATTATTCATCACTGGGATATTGAAATGAAAACTTTGATTGGTATTACATTATACACACTAAAAAGCTGTAAGCACACAAAAAATAATCATATTAATTAATCAGAACTAGATATAGTTAAACTTTTTTTTCACAGAGTTGCTTAATCAGAAGTGTTCTAATCATTAGCTCCATAGTCGTTATGAAAATTCTTGAAGGTATAAAGTGTACTGGCCAACTTAATTTCTTCAGGGATAGAAATTAGCAGGACTCATTTAAACTGTGTTTGCAGATTTCTGTCTTTCATTGAATTCCCCACAGATCATTAAAGTAAAGGAAATCTCCTCATTCTTCCTGATCTTGAAATTAGACATTTGTTAGATGTGTCGTTTAAGGTCTACCTTTGGATTAGAGCTGGGAATCGAAGATTGGCAGGTGTTGCTACAAATCCACCAAAACCACTTATTACAAAAATTCATAACTAACCCACCACATTAAGCCTAATTAATAAGAAAGACATATCAGCATTATTCCTGGGTGTCCTGGTGGATGACAAGTTGACCATTAGCCAGCAGTGTGCTGTTTTTGCGGAGAAGGCCAATGGTGTTCTGGGGTGCATTAAGAAGAGTGTGGCCAGCAGGTTGAGGGAGGTTCTCCTCCCCCTCTACTCTGCCCTAGTGAGGCCAGATCTGGAGTACTGCATCCAGCTCTGGGCTCCCCAGCTCATGACAGACGAGGAACCACTGGAGAGAGTCCAGTGGAGGGCTACAAGGATGGTGAGGGGACTGGAGCATCTCTCCTATAAGGAAAGGCTGAGGGAGCTGGGCTTGTTCAGCCTGAAGAAGAGAAGGCTGAGAGGGG
>Ga0065711_1027486_pt1 | contig 48932 bp, 33 predicted proteins | sample Hoacrofraction12_FD_59098 | JGI IMG/M metagenome (GOLD analysis project Ga0065711, IMG submission 59098) | Hoatzin crop microbial communities from Cojedes, Venezuela - Epithelial fraction 12 v2 (version 2) | ecosystem: Host-associated > Birds > Digestive system > Esophagus > Crop | place... | reverse complement strand
CCAGCTCCGTGCGAGCGCCGGGCCCCGCGGCCGGGCCTCCGGCGTGAGAGCTGCGCGGCTCCCGGCCCGGCGGAGGTGGCTGCGCGGCCGCCTCTCCTGCGCGTTGCCGTGCGGGCACACTCCTGCTGCCAGCCACCCGCCGCTGCACCCCGCGGCCCGGGGTGTAAGTTATCAACGCGTCTGCTGTTGCTCTGACTTTTAACCTTTTGTAGTCCTGTGTGCCCGTCTCATTTCCATCTCTCTGGCAGCCTTTTCTTCCCGTTCACCATCCCGAGGCTTTCACATCTATCAAAATAACTCCTCCGGCATGAATCGTCCTGCCCCTGGCATTAACGTGTATCCCTCATGCTTCTTTGTAACTACTTACACACTCCATATATGATTTCATTATGGCTATTAATCACTCTTCTGCGTGAAATTACGTAGTTCCATACTAAATTCAAATGGTTCCATAACAATCAGGTTACTAATCAGTGGTCTGCTTTTGTTCCATTCACATATTCTTTACTCATGTATGCCTTCTCATACCTTGTCTTTCAGTGTGTGTTTTATTTCTTGTTGTACACTTAAGCTTCCAGTACAAACCTGTTTCTATACCCATCCATTGCCCCCAAATATATTGTCTGCCCTCCTTCATCCCACTATAGAATAATACAGTCATCCTGTCTTTGAGTCTGGTCACCAAACATACTCAATATGTCTGCTGATCACTTACCTACCACTTCGTTCCATCAGATTTTATGATTCTAGTCAAAAAAATACTCTGTCAGAAAATACCTAGCTGTGCTGTAGTCATGCATGTGCATTATCCCCTCTGTCACATGTGTAAGGGTGCTTTGTATGCATTGTTTACATGATTTTTTCCTGTTTGTCCAGCTTTTAAATATCACATGGTGTATCTCATTGCCTGTCCCTCAAAAGCTTGTTTTGTGCCTGTTCTTCTCCATCTCCCTTCTCTTATAATTAAGTCTTGTGCTATTTTGAGAAATTCCACTTAAAACTATCTACTTGCATGAAAATAATGCTGTCCATTCACGGCTTCATATCAAGGATGTTACTATTTTCATGTTGTCGTGTTATGTGTCTGTTCTGTTATCTTCCAAAACTACCTGCATTCTCAGTCTTATTCTCTTTTTAGTCCTTTTTCCAACTTCTGGCTTTGGTATTTCATCTTACATACTCGGCTGCTCTGCCAGCTCAATCTGACCAGAACTGGACTATCAATCTTTAGTTCTAAACTCCCTGTTACGCCTTTATCACCATATATACACAGCATTCTCTTTTCAAGTATAAACTTCAAAGGCTTCCATCCAAAGCACTATGCAGTTTCTTCTGCTCTGTAACTCTGTGCCCTCCTCCTTTCCTTAAACTTAAAATAGCTTTTTCAAATAATCTTTGTCCCCACCCCGCCTTCTGCAACATTACCCAAATGAAACTACAGTCCCCTTCTTGGTTCTGTGTTCTTTCTGACTGTTTCACATTCATAAAATACACGTCATTTGTAAAGGCTCTTTTTGATGGTTTACAGGTTTTCGAAGTAAGAGTCTTAAAATAGCTCTGCCTCAACCTGTTTTGTCGGTATGTTCATTCAGCGCATTATCCTGAACTGTATTAGCTGTCTGGTTTGATCACCCGGCGTGCCGAGTGCTGCTGGGACGGTGCCAAGCGCCCTCAACTTCAGTAGCCTGTCGGGATTGCAGGATCCGTAACACTAGATGGTCTGGACATAGGGTTAGGAATCGCAGGCTAAATTTTCAAAAGGATTATGACAAGTTCCTCGTTGTGGTTTACTCAGCTGGATAGCTTTTAAAGGGGGTGGATTTTCAGGACGTCAGTGTCCCCCCTCTGAACAGTCAGGCCATTTGATGTGAAATCTTTCAGAGTAAGCCCCCCCAATTCACTAAAGACTTCTAAGAACAAGATCTCATCCTTCTTTTCCATGAACTGAGAAAGTGCCTTAGCTTTGGTGAAATGTTTGTGTTGCTAACAGTTGTCAAAGTTAGCATTTCTTCATCTTTTCAAGTTGAGCAAAGCTCAGTTCTCAGGGGAAATTTTATAAACAAGTGAAATATGTTAAGTATTTTTGGATTTAAAACTCCGTGACAGTGAGAGGAAGAGTTACAATATACCGTCAAAACCCTGGATGAAGTTGTTAGTGACAGATGTATACAAAGAATGAATATGAAGTTTACTTTATCGCTGTGAAAGAAAATAGTGTGACTCAACTTGTTATGCAACACGCTCAGTTTGTTGAAAACTGGTAACTGCGTGAGCGTGGTGAAAATAATTGCAGCGGCTCGGTAACTTTCTAGAAGATCTCAGCTGAAAGACACTCATGACATTGTGCTAACTTTGAATGAGAAGATTAACTATACAAATGTTTTGGTCTTCATCATGGAAGAGACTGCTTGGTGAACGTGTCACCTGCTGACGATTTCCAAACCTCTTCACAGCCTTGGGCCTTCTCTGCATGAGTTTTAGATCTAGGCTTCTGCCTGGGAGGCAGACAGCCTAGCATAAGACTTTTGCCGGTGTTCACTTATACTCTGGATTCAGCAGGAATCACAGGGCCACAGCCTTGGTCAAGATCTGTTCATGAGGTGACAGTGAGGTGCCTGGACTTTCTTTCTTTGTGACTTTTCAGATAATTATTTCTCTGTAGTTCTGTATGGTTCCTGAGGGAGACTGCCTTAGGAAACATCGTCTAGAGGTTTGAATGCCACAGGCTGGACATGTCTAGTCTGAGAGGTTTTCTCCTCCACTCTTTGTGAAACTTGTGCTTATGTTAGACGATAGGAGGAGAGGGCACGCCGACATGCCTCAGCGAGCTGTGGAAGGTCTCCTCCTCTCTTGGAGTGGCAAGGCATCCTTTCAGCTGCTCCTTTCCAGTGGCCTGTGGAAGTGCTGGTTGCTGCCTTCAGTGAAGCAGCATTGAATTGCGTGGTTCCCACTGCCACCTCTGGGCATGCAGGTGATCCTGTGTGCTGTGTGTGCCTCACGCTTCGGGTATGTGGTAAATGGACATGAATTTTATGGAAACTGTCACGAGAGAACAGACGCTTTCAGTGTCTGGCCTGAAGGTTTCCTCTGCCTCCTGTAGAAGACCACGCTCTCCTTCAGTGATTACCTGGCCAAGTCATCTGCTATGACAGAAATCCCCCATAAAAAAAAGCCCTGACTGGATTTATCAGCCATCCAGCTCAAGTCCTTAAAGAAAAATGAGAAGCAGAGGGAGGAAGGCAGTAATTACGTAGTAGCTTTTAATTTACATTTAGGATGTTACTTGACTGGGGGGGAAGCAGGTTGAAAAGACAGCAACAGAAAGTCTGCTACTAATTGTGTGGGTCAAGTGGAAACTTTCCAAGTTCCTTCCAAGCAAAGACTACTACAAGAATTGCCAAAGTAGCGTATAGGGTACCTGTGAGTGGAGGGGTTCGTAGCCCTGGTGGAAATTTAAGCGGAGTCAGAAATCCAGATGGGCGGCTAGCTATGGGGTTACTACTGGGGTTGCCAAAGTGTTGGTGACTATGGGTCATTGGAAAACACAAGTTTCAGCCAGTACTGCGTGCCTCTGGGTATATTCTAGATTTTTTTGAGCCTGCTAGAGGGGCTGGTAGGCCCAGTTAGAGACCTGCCCCTCCAAAAAGGACAGTCTCTGTGCCGAGAGGGTCTCCGAGGTCTCTGACTACTTTCCTGAACATCAATGGTAGAATCTGAAGAACTCCTCAACCGATAAATTATTTAAGCAGCTTTTCTTTTCCCTCTTATATAGTGGTTTGTTAAGATTGCTTGAAATTTAGGATATTTTGATTCTTGTGTTTCATAACTTTTGAGTATTTACTTACAACTCTGACATTCTTTCAGGATAGGTTTTTGTACATGGTTTGTACTGACAGCTAGAGAGAAGAGGGCATGGGAGGAAAGGTGAGCATCTGCATTTGGATTAGCTCTGAAACATCCAGATGAGAAGCTGAACAGCAGGAGAGAGGTCAGTGGAGAAGAGAAGTTTGTGAGTCAGTGAAGCTGTGTAAGGGAATGAGGTCAGTCTGGAATAAGGTTAAGAGGGTAAAAGAGGAGGATTTGAAGCGTAAAGCCTTGAGTGACACCAAGAAAACATGGTGAGGAATGGCAGAGGAGGAAGGTGCTCTGAATGAGTTGTAATAGAAAACTCGAGATCATAGGAGACTGCAGAAGGGAAGGGAAGATACAGATGTGAAAATGCATGCTGTTACCAAAGATACAAGAGTGCCCATTGCCATTGAGAAAGTCCACTCATATATTGAAGTAAGGAAAAGTATTGCAATGAGGAGAAAAAAAGCAAAGAAGTGGGTTAGTGCTAGCAAACTATTGTAGAATTTTTTTTTCTTGATTACATTTAGTAAGTGTTATACTGACTGTAAAGGCTTATTAGTGATATCGTACCTTTCCATAAGGGGACATTTGGTGCAATAGCTTTTTAGACCCGCTTATCTTCTTACCTGTTTTCAAGGCTACTTACACTTTCTTAACATCTAAAGCATTTGTAGTATAGGTATGTGCACACAACTGTTTGTTAGGGAAAGGGTTGTGCACTTCTTAGGTTTCCCAAGATGTGGAAATGAGGCTAGGTAGCTCAAAATGTTGAATACCAGTTCTTAAAATTGGACATAGGCAACTGTTAGTCACTGTAGGCGACCATGATAAAGGAACATAATGTAGAAGCTGTTCTAATGGTCTGCAGTGAAACAACCCATCTTCAGTGTGTCAGTGTGTGTTCACACTCAAATAGAGACAGGTATGATACGAGTAGGGTTTGTGTCTAGCACATCTGGAGCTGAGGGAAATAATCACGTGCTTTAGATAGTCTTTTATCTGCATTTGTATATGTCTCTATGGAAAAATAAAAATATCCATCTATTTAAGTTTTGATCCAAATTATGAATAATGCACTATGGAATATAAACAAAACATAAGCTGGGTAGGGTGTGGGTGGGCAATGGTGCAGATTTATGAGAGGTGCCTGTTACATGCGTATTTTTTTCTTATCCTGTTTGATGAACTGCGGAACAGTCTGAAATGCGGGGTATGAGAAGGCTGAGAAGTAAGGCTTAAGGAAGGTTGAGCTTATGCAATATGTGAAGGGCAGCAGGAGTACATCTGTAGGTGGATGAATAAAATGAAAGTAGTAGAAAATTATGTAACATCAGAAGGCTACCAAGAGGAGACTTAAATTTTCTTTATTTCAGTTATGCTTTTCTTCCCAAATTCTTAATGCAGTGTGCAATGCGTTGTTTGTAAAAACACCTAACAGTTATGGCAATGCCAAGTTCTATCACATGTGAGTTTACTGTGAAGGAGGCAGAGGGATGCAGGTCCTCAGTGGTACCTAACCTGGGTGTTACGCATGTGATCACAAGGTTGAGTACTTTTAGTGGGACTGTGCAGCCCTGCCTTTCCTCTCCTCTGCATCTTCATCTCTGCATTCTGTGTTCTTCCATATCTCACCTGTAGTTGCTAATATGATTTTTCTCTAGGTTGCGTTTGATTTTAGCTTGTAAATCAAAATATAAAATAATGGGTCCTTAGAAAAGGTGGAAAGAATTAATGGAGGGCTTGATTAGCTGGTTGCTATTAGTAGTTAGTGGACTGTAAAGTTTTTAAGGGGAAATGCTTGTATGTTAGGGAGTATGTTGCAAGTTACGGAGGAATGGTGTTTCTGAAAGCTTGTTAGCATTGATTAGTTCTCTGCTGTGTAGTACATTTATGGCCTGACTTCAAACCTGACTGTGGAGAAGACTGTGACGGTTAGGACAATAGAGCACTGCCCTTGTTTATGGATTTGGAGCCTATATAGCAGTAAACAATAATAGGAATAAGAAATAGCTGTATGACCATGTGCATGGTTTCCTCGTTACTACACACACATGCTTCATGGTTTCTTGCACTGGGTGATAACACAGCTGCTTGGTAAGCAGGATGATCATTGCAGGTTGCAGGCTTGGGTGGCAGTCCACGGGTAAACTTCATTCGTGTGGTACATACTGAAAAAGCACATGCCACTTAACACTGCCCCTTGAAATGGACACCTTTGGGGGTGGAAGAAATGACAAAAACATATTAAAAGGAGACAGATGGTTAAAAAAATATTAAAAACAATGCTGTGAGACAGAGAAGAAAATGGGATGGGGAGTGCAGTGATGCAAGGCATACAGCAAGGCATATCTGTGGCTGAAGTTCAGCATGGGAGGGAGCAAAACTGTAGGTCCACTCCACTGCCTGAATGCTCAGGTTGCTCACGTGAATTTAAATAACATGGTAAACTTCAGTATCACTAAAATAGCCAGAAAATGCTCATTGGTTATGGATTCACATTCATGATTTACATTCTCAGGTGAATTTTGATAAGTGATAGTCCTGTTTAGCACTGTTAATATAAATAGAGACAGTAATAAAATTTACTTCCGAATTTTTGCATTAATTCTGATGTTGAATGTTCTGAATACGGAGTTCAAGATGCAGTAAGTACATGAGGAATGCCTCATTTTTATCTCTGACCTAGTGTAGTAATATTCTGCAGTAACCCATCATGGGCTTTTTGTTGGAATGGGGCTGATGTGCATAACGCTTCCTAGAAATATTATGCAGAGGTTTTCAAAACATTCTGTCTTAATGTTATTGAAATATCCAAGAGTTTCACAACACCTAATTGCGTAGAATATCTTGGCTCAAAATTCATCTAAACAGAACTTTGTAGGCAGGGTTGTAAAGTCATCAGGGGAATAAAATTTGTTTCCTTTTTAACCCATTCACAGCAATTTCATACATATTTTTGTCACCTCATGAAAATGCTAAACAGACGTTTGTTAAAGGATTGAGGTTTTTTGTTCCCATACCATATTCCTGTTTCTTGCTTCTGGGCCTTGCCTCTTTAGTATGCTCCTCAAGGTCTTTCCCTGGGGATTACAACATTTTTGGTCTTTTCATGCAATGATTATGAGGTGGAACAGGGAATACTTTTCTTCTGCTGATGTTTGTCTGCAGCTGCCAGAGCCTAATTTTTGTCCTATCATCTCATCCAAATTGGTGTTGTGATTTGATAGCTACATCTGACTCCTACTGTACATGCAGAAGCTCTGCCCCTGGATATACAGCCTTTGCAATAGCAGTTGCTATACGTAGATTGCTTGAATGATTCTGACTGTATTTATTATTCTCGGAAAAATGAAGCGCTAAAGAACATGCTGCACTTCGGGGACAGTAATGAAGGACTACAAGGACTCTTAAAATTGGTTATGCTCTTAAAGTTCTCATGAAACCGTATCCTGAGCCTTGTTCCTGAGACATCCCTGCCCAGTTAAATCCAGACTGACTGAGGTCGTGATTGTATGTTACTGTCTGTCAGTGGCAGCTCTGACTTGCTTGCTGTCCTCCACCTTGCCTCGCTAGTCTTTTTACCTACCTTGTTAGCCCATAGGTCTGCTGGTGTTTGGCTTCTCTGTAGCTGGGTCTCCATAATTACCTGGTTTAAAACATAGGTTCTTTTAAAGCTGAATCATTTCACAAGTCTGATAGGGAGAGCAGCCACGAAATAGATGAATTGGCAAAATGGAGGGAATAGTAACTTTTGGATCTGATGCGACCTGCTGGTGGTGAGGATGGCCTGCGATTCCGGCATTCCATCACCCAGTTTGCCGCATACTGACACCAGCAGGAATGAAAAGGCAGAGCAGGGTGCTTCTCAGTGTCGGACTAACACGCCTGCTCTCGGTGTTTTGTCTTTCTCGTTTCAAAAATTTGCTTTCCGTAACTTAACAGAACAACACTGAGTATTAACGGCAGTCAGCTACTTCTGTCAAAGGTTTAAGTCTGATATATATTTATTTACTGCATCTTGTTCTTAGTTTCATGCCGAGCATGTTGCTTTTACGTGATAAACGTATTTTTCTAATTTCCTAAACTTTCCAAATTTAATTAGGAAATTTGAGTCCTCTTTCATGCTAATCAGTAACTCATTCTGTTATTTTCAATTAAATGTGCTTTGCTTTATAGCTTTTACTTCATTTTATAATTAACAAAATATCACCATTATATTCTTATATATTCTTTGCACAGAAGGAGCATTTCTCGTTGTCTTTAAGAGTGTATTTTATTTACTTCTTTACATTAAAACTTTCTCCACCCCAACTTTCCCTCCTATAGCAAGATTTCTGCTTTAGACTAGTACCAAGCTTGAATGTGTAATTTTCTTCGATGTCACATGATTACAGTTGTTGAAATGCGAAAGAGACTGCTGGCTTTCTGAAGCCGTATAGGAGAACTTGAGCCTGTTCAGAATATTAAATTCACAATGATTAAGTGACGTCCTAATTTTAGTGGTAATACCTCATGTGTTTTAAATTTCTTATCACTATTAGTCATTTAATATTGTGTTATCAAATAAAAAAATGTTACCGAATTTGATTTAGAGATACACATTGCAAATATATAATAATTTTAAAACTTTCTGGAGTTGAAAATAGTTTTCACTTCTGTATATCCTCAATTTTACTTTTAGTTTACTGGAGTTTTTGAAGCATGTTTTCTTGTTCTTTAACACACTAGTTTGAAGTAGGTATTTCTCCAAGTTTTTTTTGTGTGGTTTTTTTTTCCAGTGATTTTTTAAACAACCTACATTCAATAGAAGTTCTCCTGTGAGTAAATAGATCAAACTTGGATTTAATGAATGCTGGAAAGAAAATTATTTTTGTTTACTTAAATAGTAGGGTTTTTGCATTGATTCTTGCTATAACCAGTCATGTAAACATCACTCAGAATTCTGGTGTTGAAAGCCATTACATTAATGAAATGGGAAAGGAAAAGTTTATTGTAACTTAGCTATATCTTGGGCATAAATTAGCCAGATGTAAACCTGCTACTTTTCTCTGACATTTTGACACACATTTGATTGTGTCATCCTTGACTGTTTTGTTTGCTTTGTATTGTTTCAGGTGATTACCTGTAAACTTCAAATTTAGTAACCAAAACCAGAATTTGTTCTGAACACTTGGTGGTGTTGATGATGGAAGAAACCACATCCTGCTTATCTCTTAGGCTTTGTGTAAACTACTGCTGATGTTGAGGAAAATGCAGAAAACATTCAGTAAACAGATTTATTTCTACTGTTCCTCTTAAAAAAAAAAGAAAACAGATAATGAATGGGATAAAAGGGTATCTCTAGTTGTTTAAGTTAAGGATCCATCCACACAAAATCCTGTGTTAACTATAGAGCTTTCTTAGAGCATTATGGTAAAACAGTTTTACTTTTTAAATTGGCACTTTGCCCTAAGTTTTGATACGTTGACCTCTTGTCCCGTTATGAATACCTGATGCTCCTTTTCACTCCTCCTGATTTGCCCATTCTTAGTATTTCCGTAGCAATTGAAAGGACGGAGCAAGTAGCTTTTCCCTGCAGGTGGTTGCTCCATTCTCTGAATTCTTGATCTCTTTTGAGGATTGCTTATGGATTAATGATAATACTTAAATATTTAGTGTTTGTTTTGATGAAACGCTGAGGACTCTAATCTCAGTTCAGCAGAACACTTAACCCTGTGACCAGTTACATTGAAGTACGATGCTTATGAGATTTTTACGTGATGGGATTATGTGAGACCTTAGAAGAGTAAGCCTTATGATGCTTACCATATTTAGATTTCAGCACATTCTGAATTTCTTTACTAGCACAGTACTTCAACAATACTTTTTGCAGAAACAAGATGAGACAGTCTGAGCTGTCTTTCTGTTAGCCTACGCTTGTTTTTCTGGTACAGTGCAAGACTCTCTTAATCTGGGGCTATCTTGAATTGATGGGTGTTCATAACCACCATGCCAGCTGGATGGCCCTAAAAATCACAGTGCCATTCCTCTTGGTGCTGGGCAGAAACAGTACAACAAATTATCTGCATCAATTTTATTTTGTTTCCTTCCTTACAAATAGCTGGAATTAATTCTGAGACTCAGGAGAGGAGAAGGTTAGGGTTTTTGAAAGATTGGCTTGATTCTAATAAGATTTAAGGGTAAAGCTTGAAATGGTTTACCAGTGAGTTCGCTTATTGTTTCGGCTTTTCAAATTTTTGAGCTTGTTCCCTAGCTAAAATCTGGGTAGTTTGCCACATTGTCTTCACAAATTCAAGTAAAAATATTAAATATGTTGATTTGCTGAGAGCGAGACAAAAAAAGATACGCAGGTCTGTTGCTCGTGCATTCAGTTACATTCCTGTAATCCTTTGCTTGTGAGTTACTGTAATTGTTGTATACCCTGAGCTCTGGCTTCCCCACTGAGGTAATTTTTAAATCAAAAAAACCTTCAGGAAGGGAAAGTACTCTCCACACTTTTGTCACTGATGCATATTTTAGCACTTGTTTCTTTGTCTATATTGGGAGTTTGGGTTACCTTACTAACTTCAAAATTCTTACTGGAAAGCCAATTTTTATATTCAGTATTGTAGAAGGATTTCTGCATGTCCTGTCTCAGTGGGTCAGCAATTTTTGACAAATGATCGTGTAGCAAAAGGCGTTGCTTTCATTGGCTCTGATTTAGTAGCGTTCTGTTGCATGCAGGTTTTTTGTTTTGCTTTTTGGCCACACAGGCTTGCCATAGATTGTTACAGCTAGCTCTCAGTGGTGTTGTGCATGGGAAAATAACCTCTGCTGAATGAATTTAAGCTTAATACATCTTGTAAGCCATGCATTCGTGTAACTCTCATGTAAATTGTAAACTTGAAGAGTGAGAGAATGAGCTCCATGTATGTACATTTGTATCTCCTAGATGGAGTTGTAAGCAACTTCTGCTGAGCATTCATTGAACATTCTTATATGGTAGAGCTTCATTTTTTAAACCCACATTACAATCCAGAAATCAGATGGACTATCCAGCTGTTTGAGTGCATACCTCAGTGTTACAATAGATGTTTTCAGTTCTTCAGTATCTTCTAAGCTTTCATGAGCTTTTTGCGAAGTATGTCAAATTTGTAACTGGCTGCAGATCCATCAGTTTGTCTTGCACGTAATCAGTTCTCACCAGGCTGAATAGGATTAACCTAGCTGACAGAATGGTAGTATCTGAGTTACCTGTTTGCCACATTCTTCATCCAATTTGACCTAATTAGTGGATGTGGATGGGTGGGTCAGGTTCACTATGCCTCTGCCTCTACTGGTTTCTCAGTTCTTTTGAAAGTTACCTTCGGGCAATTTAAGCTGTGCTGTGGCAGTGAGTTTTTGGTTCAAATTAACGTTCAAGCAGCAGAGGAAAAGCACTATTGTCCCAAGTTACATTTTACACAATATTCAGTTATTCTTTACTCCTGAAGATAGTAATCATTGTTTATTTTTAAATAAATATTTTATTTATAGTTATTTTTATCCTTTCCCATGCTTGGACCCAGGGAAGCAGGACGCTTGCTCCAGCCAGCCAACGTGTTCGGTCCTGGCTGACGGTTTGGCCCATGCGTGCAGCCGTTGCAGCTCCACGTAGTCAGATGTCTGCACCTGTGTCCCTTTTTTTTTTATTATTTATTACTGTATTTGGTCGTCAGCATAGCCTGCTGATGATCTCACTAGTCTGTCAGCCTCACACTAACCACCTTGCCTTTCTCCACGCCTAAGGCCATTCAGTGAGTGTCGCTGGGGCTTTCCCTTACCTTCTGGTCTCCTGCCCCAGATGCGCTAGAAGAAGTGTGGAGGTTTGTTGGCAGAGAGAGTGACTTCTTTGAATGCCCAGCGGGGCAGCAGCCCTCTGCCTGCTGGCTTTGGATTTTTCCAACCTCCGGTACTCCAGGACTTCTTCAGGTGGCTGTGAAATGTGTGACTGGCCCCAAATAGGAGACGCAACAAAGCATGCTATGGCATGCTCTGCCCTACTGATCATTGCTTATTTTAGCATGGGTGTGCACACTGGTTTATGTTATTGCATGGCCACAAAAGAGTATACAGGTTAAATTCCATTAGTTATGTGCCTTGGTAATTTGATTTCTAATGCTCACATGTACAATCAGTATAAAAATGGTAGAAATTTGGGCTGTCAGTTGCCAGATTTTTTTCACACTTTTTGATATAGCAAGTAGCTAAGCCCAATGGATTTCTTTTAACTCCTCAAAATACAAATTTCCACTGTTGAGTTTTCTCTTTGTAAAAAGAAAAATGGAAGCAGAGTGTCTGGGAAGTGGTGTGGGATGAGAGCAGAGTGGGGTCTGCCTCTGCTGACAGTGGGCAGCTCGCTTACAATATGAAACTATTGCTGAAATGTTTAGTTTTCTTTCATAGCTTATCTCCATTGCTGGTGAGCACACTGTCTTGAAAGGTCCATTGCTTATTTTTTGACATTACATAGCTCTTTTGACTTTATATCACAGAAATAAAAATGATGGGCCACGTAAGCAATTTGCATTCTTGTGTGCATTTAGAAAATACTTTTAGCACAGATGTACAAAAGAAGTGATACAGCCACACTCTAATCTTCCAAAGGTATCAGAGATGATTCAAATAGGTCAAATAGTTGATTGTTCTCCACAAGTGGAAAGCATCTAGCAGTGTGGTAAATAATTTTTGGAAGCAGGTGGATGAAAACCAAAGGATTAAGTCATGAATACAGGTAACTGAATATTTTCTTTCCAAAGTAACTTTTCTAGAAAGTAATCACTTTTTTTCTGACAGAAAGCCTTCTTCACTTGCTCTTTTAGTTCAGCAAGTACAGAGTGACTGAATTGCAAACGTAATTTTAATTTTAAGTGTTTCAACTTGCTGACTGTATTTGTCGAGCTATGTGTATGTGATGTGACTTCTGAATGAAAATCTCGGTATTTGTAAACGGTACTGATAACATAAGAATGAGTGGGCGTCTGTTACACCTTTCCCATTCTGATACAATTTTCTAAATATTTTTCCTGAGTATGCAGGTCTCTCTTTAAGGCTGGGAAATAAAATTCTGGACTGTGAATTGTAGATTTAATTTTTATTTCATTGGGGCCATATCTCTGTACTGTCTTTGTGTTGACATGTTGAAGCTATACATTTCTAAAAAAAAAATCTTTCAAGAAATTTCTTTGCTAAATCAGTTGCTTTGCCAGTAAGAAACTGTATATAGTTTTGGTTTGGGGAAATACTGACGTGGTTTTTGTGCTTCTGACCTAAGAGTTATGAATGAAAATGTGTAGCTGAGCATATAACTAGAAGAAAGTTTGACTCAGAAAGGTGGTAACATAATTTGCCTGAGTAATTCTTAACGCTGGATGCAAGTAGTGTTATATTGTTAAACTCAGATTTCACAGGTATTTGCTGGTGAAATTGCTTTTGGCTGGTGGCAGCTTCAACCTCTTAAAAATCTTACTTTAAAATAAATGTGTATGTTAATGTGGAAGCAAAACACTTGGATGCCCATTCCTGTAAGATGCAGAGTTCCTTTATTTCTTGGATCACATGAGGACATGGCATGGAAGGACATACAGTCATCTCTTCCCAGTCCCTCAATACACCTGTATAACAATTCCCACGGTCTGGTGGTTTAGGAAGGTTATTTACAGAACAGCCAGACATCAGTGTGTTTCTCAGAGGATTAAATAATGCTGAATAGCGGTGGTCATGGGTGATTTGGTGATTAATCTTTTTTGATCAGATATGCTTTGGCAGTTTTGTTCTTGATATCCCCTAATATGTTTCTATGAATCTGAACAATGCTGCTTGCAATTGCATTGTGCATCCCCAGAAAACCTGCCATGTTGTATCATAAACTTAAGTAGCTATGCAGCTGGAGTAGCTCAGCCCCTTAAAAAGTTGGGGAGAAGGTCCAGATAAAGATAAAGAACTTGGGGAGGCAGATCTGTAATTTGTTGTTGATGTGTTGTGTACACTCTGAAATGGGTGTTAGTAACCTTACAGTCTTTCAACATCAACTGTTGCACAACTAATACTTGCAGCATTCAATCCTGGAAACACTGTAACTAACTGGAAAGCAGTTCAGTGTAGGAAAAAAATGCTAAAGAAAGTAAGTTGATTGTGAATTTGGTGACCTTACCCTCTTCCCTATTAGGAATGGTCTGGGCTCCTGCTGTAGCAGCCTTTGCACCGATAGTCTGAGCCACTTCAGAGACAGATGAGAGAGGGGAAAAGAGGATTACACCTTGAAAACAGGGGATAAATTAACACCCAGGAAGAGCTGTACCAAGATACTGTGTCCTTCGAAGCACTGTCGGTGAGGCAGTGCTGCAAGCTGAGTCATTCCGCCTGCTCTCACGGTCAAGCTAGTACTACCAAGATAGTAACTGACAGCTGGAAAAGCAGCTTCTGTTGGGGGAATTGGAATCGCTGGTTTGTTTTCCTCTGGGACTTTCTTTCCAAGTTGATAATGAAGGCCCTAGGTTTTTGCTTTGCTGGAATAAACCTGTGTATTTTTCACTTTTAAAATGTATCTAGTGTATGAATCGGTTCAGGTGAAGCTGGCGAGTGCACGGTTTGTTGCTTCTTTGGAAATAGTAGGTTCATGCAAGGTAACGTGTGTGCAGGCAGACTTCCAAGGGAACTTGAGAAGAGGCTGGAAACCCCAAGGATTGTATTACATATCCTGCCGGGCTTGTTGGGTCGGCGTGAGGGCTGATGTCCCCAGGTTCTCAGAAGCAGCCTGCTCTGACGGAGATAGATCAGGACAATCTAATAAGGAAAACACAGGGGAGAAACAGCACGTCGTGTGAAGAACGCCCCTAATCACAACACCGCTTTATAAAAGTCGGGAGAAAGTGAATTCCCTCCCACTGCGCACTCCTGTCCTGCATGGCAGTTCACATGGGTTCTTTTATGAAGAGCAGCAAAAGAAATGTCTTCAAAGCATCAAATGGTGCCAAAAATTGCCATCTTGCTCAAGAAATATTTATTCCGTATTGCTGTTATAGGTTAGGATGGTTGTTCAGCTGGCTTCCTGCCTGGTGTCCCACATCACTGCTGCACCTGAAAGAGGCTGAGGACAAAATGCTAAAATGTAAGTCTTTGGTTTTAAATAAGATTTATAGATATAACTAGATTTTCTATAAATTTACATTAAATATAATCAAAGAAGTTTTTTAAGATGACTTTTGCACTGTGATGAAATAAAGAGGTTTAGAATTAGATTTTCATTGTTCCATTATTTAGATGTTTGATTGTAGGCTCTCTCTCCTTTGAAAGGGAGCTCCTAGTTAGAACAGTGGTTTCCATACAATGTACTTCATATTTTATCAGACATGTCTAGGAACATCATTTTTTCCCCACTCTTTCTTCAGGTATTGCAAGCACATACAATAAACGCTATGTGTGTACATCTAATGGAAATAAAATATGGACACTGACTTTCGCTCCGGACCTTTCACATAAAACTCCGCTTGTTCTCCTGCATGGGTTTGGAGGAGGTGTTGGACTGTGGGCTCTCAATTTTGAAGACCTCTGTGAGAACAGGACCGTTCATGCTTTCGACCTCTTGGGATTTGGGCGTAGCAGTAGACCGCACTTTGACACTGATGCTCGGGAAGCAGAAAAACAGTTTGTGGAATCCATAGAAGAATGGAGAAAGGAGGTGGGGTTAGAAAAAATGATTTTACTCGGACACAATCTAGGTGGATTCCTGGCTGCTGCTTACTCATTAAAATACCCGTCAAGGTATGTGAAAATAAAGGAATGAAGGAATTCTTTTTCTTTATTGGATCAGTGGTTTTAACACAGATTTTATTTCATCAGGCTTTTTATAGATTATCTTTAAGTAAATGACTGGGCTGATTTAAAGAAACTTGATACTGAATTTTAAGCCCAAAGTACTAATTGTATGATTTGTTTCCAGGTGAACAGAAATAAGTAGATATGGTAAACATGCTTTTCTGTGCACTTTTCTGTGCCTCTTTGGTTTTGTTCAGTACCCTTTTGCCATGTTTTGAAGCGAAATGGCAAAGATCGTATTTATGGGTGAGTGTTTCGTAACATCTCTGATAAACATAGGTTTATGAAGGGAAAATAGGCCTGTTTCTGCCAAACTTCCCATTATTATGGATAACATTGAAACTTCTGAATGTAATTCCCCTAGGTAATTTATGCCTATATGCTAGCAGTCAGCCTGGTGCCAGCATGGTGATGTAAAAATCATTTTAGTGGCTGTTTGATTTAAGTTGTCTGTGTGCCACTTCGTATTTCTTCTTTGCAAAACAACCCAGCTGCAGCAGTCCTGCAATTGTATTTCATCAGCATTTTCTGCACCACATTGTAGCCAGCAGCTAATGCGGGTTTTTCCCCTTAAACTAGTAATTTGTCTGTTTTTTGTTATAGCCTGGTTGTATAGCCCCTGGTGAGCTAGGATCCCACCAACTGAGGTCATTCTGTATCAGAAACGAACATTGCTTTTGTTTAGATACATATAGTGGACTTCTGTAAAAAACTGTGAATATAAGTTTAACTTTCCACATCACATGGCAGATTCTATATTATACAAAACATTCTTTTTGTTTTATATTCACATTGATTTATACCATATAAATTTCTTTGTCTCTTGTTTGGAGAATTTAAAATAAATTCATACATCATTTTTTCCTAAAACACTTTGCCTCTTTCTTTCCAAGTGGATGATGGCTGGCACATGTGGCTGGAAGTGACGTATGAAAGTAGTCGTGTGTCTAAATCCAGAATTGCAATGAAGAAATGCAATCCTCTGCTCTAGGGATGTAGACCTGTTATCCTTTTGGGCATAAACCAGCTTTTAGCTCGCTGTAGTTAGTTTCTTGTTGGGATCACTTACAAGTTCCTTACCCCTTTTTCTGAAGTATCTAGAAGTGGCACTAGCCTACCCCTGTGTGATGGGGTATTGTTTCTGCCCCCTGCTGACTTACATCAAAAGTGACACTTTATGTTTTCATGCCTCGCTGTGCTTTAGCTATGGTTAATTAATTCAGGGGTGGTTTAGTTTGTGCTCACGTTACTAATGTTTCCCTGAAATTAAACTAACACCATCAAATCAGCAAAATGACTGGTAGGATCTTAAGACATCATTGAATCAAGTGAAAAATGTTAGCCAGATTGTCTAACAATGCATTAGAGGCTTAAGGGATTCTGGATACATATTGTTAGGAACGTAGATCTGTTTCTCCAAGCTTAAATGGTGCATTAATTTACTACGTTGTACCAGAGTTGTTCATGGGATGTCTGAGGTTACTAATCCAAAAAGATTCCCATTTAGAATATTCCCAGGTGGTGGTGGGTCATGATTTTCAAGTACTGCAACTTCTGGCCTATTACTTTTGGACGATTCTCATGGTCAACTTCCCGTTATCCTGGGTTATGTTTTAGACTTGATTACCAAAAGGAGAAATACCAAATAGGAAGGGAAGTACGATTCTAAGAAAGGAAACACGAAGAAAAGCTTACTCTGTTTTTATCCTGTGCGATAGCTAATGTCATGGTTCATGCACAGAATGTGTGGCTGTCCTGAATGGCTCCTCATTGCTTGTGCTCCTAATCTCTCCTGCTTGGTTTATATAGTTAAATTCTACCCCGTCCTCTCTTACTGTTGGTGTTTGCTGCTGTGTGCGAATATGCTCGTGGCTGAGCTGACAGCCAAGAAGTATCTTTGTGAGGTTAATCCTATTCAACTCCTCATTTCAAGCATGGATTTTTGGTTTCCCTACTGATTATAGTCCAGAAATAGCCTTTGGAATCACTTCTGACATCGTTTTAGGCACTAAGAACTCTGCTGTATTAAATATCTAATCTCATGGCTTTGAAAGAGAAGCAAGCCATGAAGAAGAAAGTAAAGATGATGAAGCTTGCATGGAAAATCACCTTAAATATGCAAAACTATAGTTACGACTCACTTTTTCAGAAATCAACAGTATCTAGGACAGTTAGAGTAGCTGTTATTATGGGATTAAACAGAAATGGACAATTCCAATCTACCGAGATGAAATAGATTTTTTGCTTGAGGGGGACTCGCAGCATGAAGTGATTGATAGTTGCATGTGCTGGAGACTGCTACTATGCTGTCTGTACTGAGATTCCTTTGAGTAGTAATTTTACAAATTGTCTCTCTGGCGTTTCTTTCATGACCTAAAATCAATAAATTTAGAAAACATCTGCTAATTTTGCTCGCTAATTTGCCTCTCTCAGTTCAAATTTTACTTTGATAAAATGATTTTTCAGATAAGTTGCATCTCTTCTTAGAACAGAGATCTTAGATGGCTTGGAAAAAAAAAGACTTTAGCAAGCTTACTTAAATGACACGGATGCAGTTATCTTCTTTTCTCTCAAATTAAACTGCTCCTGCAAATAATATTGGTTGAGCATATAGATGAGGCTCTTTTTAAAAATAGACACAAGACTGGCCCTTTTTTCAGATGTGTATGATGGTGGGTCTCTGTGGAATACTGAGTTTCTCTGTGACATGAGCTTCCATGTTTCTGGTGTTAATACATGTGATTAGTTGCAATTCAGTCTCTCTAATTAGCAATCAAAAGCAAAACCGTTGATGAATCAGGAACTAGGTAATAAGCCACTATGATATAAGTGACTAAAACGGGTTGCATAGTCCACAGATAGCACATTTCTGTTGTACTCAGTCAAAGAAAAATTAATGTACTCTAAACCTCTGAACCTTTTTTTGCTGACAGGGTCAAACATCTTATCTTAGTGGAGCCATGGGGTTTTCCAGAGAGGCCTGACAATGCTGAACACGAAAGACCCATTCCAATCTGGATCAAAGTACTAGGAGCTATATTGAGTCCATTTAATCCATTAGCTGGGCTGAGGATAGCAGGACCCTTCGGTGAGTTTTAATTGTTCTTAAATACCGTTTCTGTTTTCGTTAAACATAAACATGAGGCAGATACCACATTAAGGTAAGCTTTGCTGCAAGCCCATATCACCACAGAGTTGGAGGAGAAAATGGGAAGGGTTGAGGAAAGATGAACTGTTTAGGACAAGAGGACAAGCTCTTTCTATTAGAAATACTAGTACCATAGCTTATAGCAAGCCATATCGTATTATTGTAGGCTACAGTTACAGCGAGTCAGGTTATGTGGGCATCTGTTGGGGAAGCCTGACAAAGAGGCATGGACGTGAAAAGATTTTTTTTCTGATTGCCTCTGGTCACAGTCCATTTAGTTTCCCTTCCAGCTGCAGTTTGATGGACAAACAGGATTTCCAAATTTGGTTAACATTAGAAGGCAGTCTCTCATAGACTTATTTATCTTTGGCCTGAGTTTAGAGAAGTTAAATTGAAACTGGGTTCTTTCCATTCGCCATTTTCTTATTAGTCTAGCAAATTTTGTGGGTCTCGTTGGTGTTCTGCATTACAGTGGCAGTCTGTCCTTCATATTTCTACATTTCTTTGACAGCCCTCACGAGATGTTAGATAAACTCTATATACCCTGATACTAAGACTGGGTAGGGATGACCAAAAATGTTACAGTTTTAGTTGATGTGGGGATTGGGGAGAAGGCAGTGATCAAATCTGGAATTCATCATATGTTATTCCTTCCAGAGGGGAAGGAGGTTATCTGTCTATTACTCTCTGTACTACAGGAGTATCTGCTGGGGAAGCTTGCAAAAAGATATCCTTCAGGGTCCTCACAAGTTAAAATTAACTCATCTCTTCATCGTTTTTGGTACTCAGTCTGAAGATAAACTAGTGACATTTCTAGGCTTTGTTTATATTTAAACCACACCCGTCTCCTAAATCTCTTTCTATAGAATATGTATTTTAATGTGCTGATCTATTTGGTTGGTTTTGGCAGCATGTCAAAATTAGCTTTTCAGGCAAGCAACATGTTTTGTACAAACTTTTTTTTTTTTTTAAAGTAATATGCTAATTCGGTTAACAAAACGACCTGAAGCATATTGAGTGACGAGCACTGATTTAATGCCTTTTATCCAATGACAAATGCATGCATAAATCAATCTATGTCGAAGAGTTCAAAGCTGAAGTTGTCTACCGTAGCAAGTAAGTGCAGTCAAAACCATGTGCAGAAACAGACCCTGTCTTGGCAAGGTATTCCCAGCCTAGCCTTGCTTACAGGTTGCTGTGGGGGGCAGCACTCTTCAAAATTTTTCATCCCATTTCTCAGTTCATGTGTTAAAAAAGTTTTGTATCATCAACTTCATGTGCAGTACTTGACAGGTGCAGCATAGTTCTTAGGGAAGGGTAAGTTTAAAGACTGTGCTGCGAGGTAGGCATCAAACCCAACCTGATGAGGGCCCGAAACCAAGCCCAGGTTTCCTTCTGCATGCACATGTGCTTAAGCTGCTGGGCAGGCGTAGCTGTCTGCTTCTCACTGTGAAGCCAATTGCTCTTGTTCAGAGGTGTGAGTTAGGCACTTAAATGTCAGCCACGTTCTTTGGGATATCACGATGGTATCACATGGATATTTAATTGGACCCACAGGCAGGTACTTAAACCTGGGAGAGAGACAGTATCAAGAGAGATCTTTTTCTTTGAGTGGTTTCCAGTCAGTTGATTGGCATGTTTTCCTTCACTTAACTGGAACAGTCACCCAGGAGGCTCACAGTGTAGAGGTTTTGGTGCTTAAATTGGAGTTGCGAATTCCATTCCTAGACCTGAATGCCTAAAAATTCCTCAGGATAACAGTAATGTCACTGTGACCGCACCCTTTCTGTGGAACTCGATCTCTTACTATTTCTTTTCACATTTCCATGGACACTATGGAAAACATCAGCCAGACAATTGAGGGTGTTTTCAATAAACATTACCAGAATGAACCACTGTGATTTCATTCCAAAATTTGCTCCAAGGTGCCTTGACTCCTTGTTTCATTCTCCCCTGTAAATTCCTGGGGAAGTGAAGGAAGAATGGTTTTGCGATTGGATCCACAGACAAAAAACTTTTTATCAAAACAGAAAGTGAATTCTAAAATTTGGTAACTTTCAGTCCCCTGGTTATTGGAAGAGGGGGTGCTGTGGCATCTGTGCTGATAGAAGGGGAAAACACAGAATTAGTTTCTTTCTTCCAGGTACTCTTATTCCAAGCCAGCTGTATCGTTTGTGTTCAGAAAAGCCCCAAACAGACAGACAGAAAAAGACAGAAGTCCAGCAATTGAACTCTGTAGAGAAAATACAAGCAGCAGAGCAAACTGCAGAATGTTTGCAAAACCTCCATTGCTTCAGGACTTAAATCACTGTTTCATAAGGGAATTATTTTCTCTTGCACTGCGTTTGTTTTCTGAATTGATTTAAAGCGTACATAAGAGCATGTTGCAATTGTCTAATCTCGAAGATTACAAAAGCATAGATTACTGTGACGAGTTCTACTTAAATATTACCAGGCCTTTGGCCAGGGACAGGTGGGAAGATGTGACATCATCATAATTGCATAGATTAAGAACAGTCTTTTCAGTTGATAAACCCAAGTCGTAAACTGTGAGCCTAGCTCTTCAGGGATGAATAATATTCGTAGACTAAGATTAGTCTTTGGTGAGGCTCTTGGCCCAAAGATGCGTCTGGTCAACTAGAAGAGGCTTGTTCCTTGAAGAAGTGATTCAGAATAGGAGCTTAGCTTTAGAAAGCCTGAACTGGCCCATGAACTGACCTGCTTCTCTACTTTGGCTGTTAAGAGAGCATGGGGACAATAGCTTTCCTAGGTTAAATCTCGTAATTTATACCGGTTCTTGTGTCTCATGTTGAGATTTCTACACCTGTTTTTCAGCATAGACTTCTGTTCTTTCAACACTAGTTAGATGAACGAGCTGCAGAAAAGACAACTGTTATGTAAAAGGAGAACACAGACTTATATCTAAGGAAGAAAAACTGCCCAGCGTTTTCAAGAGCACCTTCTGGTTCTGAATGGTGGGATGCTTTTGGCCCACAGTGCTGCCAGAGGAAGGAGAGAGACAGTGCTGGTATCATGTGAGACTAAACTGATGGCAGAAGGATACTCTGCTTAGCCCTTTTGCTGGTTCCCTTTGCATGTTGCTTCTGTTGCTGCAGTGGCCCTTCTCAAACATTCGCCGTATGTATTCAGCAGGGATTGAATTGCCCTCCTTCTGGGGCAACATAAAGTCATTTAGAATATTTATGTTTTGTTTCTGTTTGGTGTAATGCCATCAGGTTTTCCTAAGACACGCAAGTGGTGAAACAAAACGTTGGTGTAGAAGCAGCTTAGCCAAGACTTTCAAGGGAACGCGTTTGGAGGGTTGTAAGAAAAAGTGTTAGGCAATCTGATGAAGTTGCCTATACTAATTCCTCTTCTAATGGAGTTTTCTGCTTTAACAGGATTAAGCCTTGTTCAGCGTTTAAGACCAGATTTCAAGCGAAAATATTCATCAATGTTTGATGATAACACTGTGGCTGAATATATCTATCACTGCAATGTACAGTCACCCAGGTGAGTATGCGTTTCCTAATGTGTGTTATGAAGTCTTTTATTTACTGAATGCCTGCTACTCCCTCCAATGGCCATGGCAACAGCGTGCATGCTTTTTTTCAAAGTTGTAACATTCATTGTATTAATTGAAGGAAAAAATAGCGTTGCACTTTTTCTGAATTCCAGAAACTGAAAATGTAAGAGCTATCCTAATTCTGTGTTTCTTCTAATCTATCGGTGTGTTAATTCGAGAGAGTTTGGTACGAATTTTTCATAAAAAAATTGTTAGTCATTTAATTTGTAAAGAATTTCATAAAAAACTTTAAACAGAAGGCATTTCATTCTTTTAAATGTTAGCACTCAGTACTGTAAAAACATGGGCTCTTTCTGGTGAAAATTACATGCAAACCTTGAAAAGTTACGTTCCGTAATAGTAAAAAATCCCAGCCTCATGTGCTATTGCACTCCATGTTACCAAAAGGCACAGATACTCCAATTTAGAGAAAAGGCCAACCCAATGGAAATTTAATTGTTTTCATGCTTTCAAATGACTTGAAGTGGTGAAACAGCTTTCAAGAACATGACTATTCCTTACGGATGGGCAAAAAGGCCGATGTTGCAACGGATTCCACAAATGGATCGAGACATTCCTATCACTGTGGTCTATGGAGCACGTTCGTGCATAGATGGCAATTCCGGCAGCACTATCCAGTCTCTGAGACCAAATTCGTATGTGAAGACAATCGTAAGTTCACTTTTAAAGCGGTTGCTTGTTTGTTGTGTGGATTTGTTTAAATCGTATCTATATTTTTCTGTACCAACTGTGGAAATGCTGGCCCTTTGATTTAAAGCCCAGGGTAATAACTTCTGATTTCTGCAACAGAGAGAGAAAACAAATGTTAGATCAGAGGAAACCTAGACAAAAGAGTATTGAGTTCACAGAGTAAGAAAGAAACTTATTGTAGCACTAGAAGCTGAATTAGATCTTTGACCAAGGTCATTCTTCTGCTCTACAAAGTATTTTGCTCTATAGTGTGCTAATATAAGTGTTTTTTGTGGTCACTGGTAAGTACCCGGGGTTTTATCTGTGTTCTAAACCAGAGCAGTCCTAATATCTGCATATATATATAACATAGTGAGGAGGCTCTCATAATATCTTCTAATCTGTCTGTATGACGCTTTTGTTTCTCTGATAAGAGAGTGATTTGTACCTGGTGCTTAGGTTCTTGTAAGCGTCTTTAAATCATTAAAAAAATACTTAATGTTGTCTTCCTAGCTAGTACATTTCTGTTTAGAGGTATGACGTTGTCATTTAAAATGTGTGTACTTGCAACTTGGTGCAAATGTGCACACTGCATTTTTTTGTTGATTTCTATAAAAATAAATTAATTTTAAAGTATTCTTCACGTATTGTCACATCAGTTAGCCGTGATAATTGAATATACATGTATGTTGCAATGCTATGAGGTGATAAAGTGTTTGAATACACCAGCTGTCTTGTTACTGAAGTCTAGATCTATCTGGACAGAAGTGTACAATATGTGATGTTGATAGCATACTACAACAAGTCATTCAAGTACAATGTTATAACCTTGATGTAGCTGGCATCAGAGCTGGAACTCAAAGAATAGGCATCGTTATGGAACTGTTTACATGTCTTAAAGAGCACAAATACATTTCATAAATGTGGACATCCAGACTGAAAGTGTCACTTAACTGCTTGACCAGAGAGAAAGTTGTAACAAAAAGTCACTGTTAAGACGTGTACAATAGGTTGCTAGGATAAAATGTCCTCAGTTGGACTGGGATAGGGTTAGTTTTCACAAGAAGGCGGTTGGACTGACCCAAACTAGTCAGTCGAACAGGATGTTCGATACCGTGTTATGTCATGCTCGGTATTTAAGTGAGGAGCTGGCTGGAGCAGGGGGCTTTGCTACTTGGGAGCAAGCTGAGCATCAGACAGGGAAAAAATTGCACTCTGTATATTGTTTTTATCAGTATTGTTGTTGTTATTTTCTTCTCCCTTTTCCGTTCTGTTAAACTGTTTTTATCCCAGCCCACCAGTTTTGCCTTTTCCTTCTGATTCTCTTCCCCATCCTGCTGGGGGGCAGAGGAGTGAGAGAGCAACCACGCAGTTCTTTGTTGCCAGCTGGGGCTAAACCATGACATATGCACATACCATTTAGGCAGATTTTTCCAGTCTGGTCAGTGGCTTTTAGAAGGGACTGTGGCTTTATTGTATTCCAGGTTAAAATTTTGTCAAGCCAAATACAGACTCCAGAAGTTAACTTGTAGCGGTAGAAATTATAAGGACATTCAAAAGCTGTAGGAGGGAAAGGGTTCTCGTAAGGCTGAGACATGGACTTGCAGTGCCATCCTTGGTAAAATGCACAGAGTGCTGGGGTTTTATTTTGTGTGTTTATTTGCAATTAATTTTTACTTTGAGTTTGTGGGGGGTTTTAACGCAGTTGCATAGCTGTACTTTTATGGGCTTCAGTTAGAAACTTTAGAGGGAATGTTTTAGTGGAGGGAGGGGAAAAATAGGTTTAAATGCAAATTAGTCTTTGACTGATTATAAAATCAAAGGAAAATAGGTCAAGTACCTTCTCTGTACACTATGGTGATGGCTTGCTTCATACTACTTTTGGCAGAGAATGATAAATTGTAGAAACAGTGTAACCACCCTCTGTGTGGTTACTTAAGCACTTAACTTCGTTACATAGTTGCTGTGAAATAACCTGTGTCACAAATGGGGTGGTTTCCCCACAATATGCTGCATGATTTGGATTTTACTTGTCCCTGCTTAACGTAGTAGTTATTAATTTGGAGGGTTGGAATCTACTTCCACAAGTCTAGAAAGTCCCCAGCAATTTAAGCTTCTGAGTTCTTAATTATTTATCCTAGTACCTTCTGCAGTCTCTTCCACAGAACTTTTGTAATAGGAGAATATGAATGATTTGATGCTCTCTCTTATGCAAACACTTGCAGAACTAAAGAGCAACTTCTCAGAACTATTTGAGTGGAGAATGCAGGAGATGAAGATGAATCAGAAGTTTGATATGTAAAGCATGTTCTCCAAAGTTTGTTTTGCAGTGACTTGTGTCGGCTTCAATGGTGGGTTTTTTTCTAACAAGGTGTGCAGTTGAATAAGCTGTAGTTTCACCCTCTCTTCCAGTGTAGCAAAGTTCCTTCAGCAGGTTCACCTCCAGCAGGTGAAACGAGCTTGTTTTTCCTTATGTTTACAGTCCTTTTTAGGCTGTATGATACGACCTCCTGACCACAGTTGTGCTAACTGCATTAGCACAGGCTGGGTGCAAGAGATCTGGTCCAGTTTTGAAATTTTTCTTTTCAAGTAATAACATATCAAGTAGGTACTGTGTAAAAGTCAGGTTCTTCACATATCCCAGTGTTTACTTATCTGTTTGTTTATTACATTCTTGTGATTTTGACCTGTTTCTTCACCTTTACCCTCTAGGCTATCCTTGGTGCCGGTCATTATGTGTATGCCGATCAACCTGAAGACTTCAATCAGAAAGTGAAAGACATCTGTGATTCTGTGGACTGACGGTCTTCTGTTCTTTGGAAAGTCATACCGTAGATAGCATTTAATAGCAATACTCCCTTTCCTAATCACTAAAGAATGCAGAGCTGATGGAACAGGCTCTGTTTGCACACAGTTTCTTCTAAGAAGCTATTTGCACACTTAAACCACTGAGTGCCTTTTTGGGGGAGGGGTGGTAGGAAGATTTGAAGCAAACTTTGTACAGCTTTGTTTGAGATTGGTCTTTAGATTGTTGGCCTGTCATATGTGAAATTACATGTAACTTTTTAAACTGGAATTTTATTCAAATTTTAATTGAATTTTGCACATGAACTCTAAAAATGCTGAATTCTGACACAGAACTGTATCGATACAGGTACAATGTATAAAATGCAGTTCGGTTTCTTTATAAACGTTAGTATTTTTTAGTTGATGTTTCATAGCAAGAATATGAAATTGCTTATATATTTTATTTTTGGAATCCAGAAGTCCGTATACAATGTAGTAAGAGGTTGGGGGTTTGGGGTTTTTTTTGGAGTGATAACAGCTTAGGAAGCTGATTTTGGGAGAGGGACAGGGCCAAAACAATGAGCAGTGTCTATCTACTGAAATGTGTGTGTCAGTTTGTATGGAATTTGGGCTCAAGATTAGGAAATCTTGCTTCTGTTGGATTTTACTTCCATTTATCTCAAGACATCTTTTTCTATCTGTGCAACTTTTACATGAGGCTCAGTTTGTAAGAGTCGATGATGTCACCAGCACTCATGCTTCCGTAAATGTTTTGATATGTAGATTTAAAATACAGAAGATGGCTTATTAGTTACCATGTATTTTTAACACTTTACTACAAGATTTGTTACTCATCTAAACCGAACAATTGTAGAGGAGTTGACAACGTTTTGGTTAGGGCTAGGGAGTGGCCATCTGGATAGCGAGCATAATTTGCTTTTCTTTGGTCAGAAAACCTAGTCCACTTTCTAGTAAATTTAGGACAGAGGAGAGGCAGAGGAAGAATATTGAAGTTCTCTAAGTGGGAACTACAACAGGTTAGTGTATTTTAGTTAACATGCAGCCTCCTTATAGGAAGGATTATTACTGGAATGAGCAATACCACTGTAACAAATTATAATTATATGTTTTGGAGATTCTTTATATAATTATGTATTTTAATTGAGTATTTCAATATCAGAGATAATCCAGTCTCTGCATCTTTTTGAAATCGTATTTTGACATTAGTTCTTCACATGCTTAGTAAATTATATTAAGCAAAATACTTTGTCACTTTAAAGCCAAATTATGTGGTGGTTTTTTTTTTAACAAGTTTACATAAAGCTATTGATCTGCTTTTGAATATTGAATTGACTACTGAAAAGTTCTTGATACTTTTATACATAGAGAATTTGACTTAATGATAGCATCATCTTAAAGCTAGAATGGTATTCTGTGCATTTTTTCTCAAATTAAGGAAATGCACATATTTATGATGTGGAAGGCAAAGATACATAAAATATTCAGGAAATACTCTGATTATGTTCCCAGACGAACATAATCTCTCTCTTTCTGAAAGAGATATTTATCTATATGGTGTTATGTAAACATCAAACAGTCTTTGTGACTGCCTTGACTGATAGCACTTAATATCTAAAAAGCTAAAGATTTTAATTAAAAGTAACTATTGAATTAAATTACTCTTTCCATTAGCAGATGCTAGACTTTTTAAACATAATTTTGCATTATTTGCTAAAATCTTGAGTTCAAAATGGAATATCAGAATTTCAGTTATATTTTTGAATATAAGCTATAAATTATCGGTCATGCCACCATTTAGGTGGATGCCTTCGGTATGTATTTTTTCACCCTTTTCAGTGTCTAATTTGTATTAACTTAAGCAGCTGTTTTAATTGTGTGTAAAAACCTAATGCAAAAACGTAGTCTAGGTCTCCTCCAAATAACAGAAGGTGAAACAAACTATTGGTATTTTCGGATAGCACTTACTGATGGGAATTCTAGATTCCACATCAAAAGATGGAAGTAGGGATAAAAATTGCACACTGAAAGTGAAGATTGTTTTAAATATCCCTTGCTTTTTCAGCTTATTGTACTGATCAGACTTACTGCTGAAGTTTGCACAATAAAAAAAAAATCTTAAATGTTATGTTTGATTAATGTGAAGACAAGCTTTTGTAACAATTGTGTGTAATTAAGCCCTGGAAATCAAAAGTAATTAATAAGTCGAGTTAAACCATGCAAAGCACATTAAAAATATGGTAATGCTTGTTTTCAGATGTCTCAATGTTCTTAGGTTTTCTTCTATTTAACTGAAACTGGTAAGCATTTGCCAACAAGTAGCTGCAAGCTCAGAATGCTGATTTCATATACAAAGAAAATGTTTGTTGGTTATCTTCCAGGCAGTATTAGATACTGCTGTGAAGGTCAAGATGGAGTTCTGAATATGCTACTGTGTGCACCATAACCCAATAAAGTTACTTTCATAAACATCGTAAGAGGCGCTGAACAGGAAATGGATGGCATATACTGAAAAGACTTGGGAGCTAGACCTTTTGTGAGCAATTACTGTCTAGGAATAAGCTCCGTTTCTCTAGAAGTTCTGTTTCAGTGCAGTGACCAGTTGCTTAAACATACTGCAGTGAGCACTGAGCACTCATGGTGCTATTTTTATTACAGCGCTATAAAATAAGACAAGAATCACAGGCCTAAAGGCACCTAAAGATCTATCCCGTTCTAGCATCAAAATGAAGACAGCTGTGTACCAGAGGCTAGGGCATAACAAAAAGAATCCAAAATACTAATAAAAATCCAAGATTAACTGTCTAAGTCTCCAGGACACGCTCTTCTTCCTGAGGTTGCTGTGATAAAATTTTATTAAAGTAACTTGGTAATTTGTTTGCATGGCTGGGTTCATCTTGTTACTTATTGAACCCTGCCAGATTAGATTTTAGTTCTGAAAAACTGATTTTCAGGGAAGTAATTTATTGATAAGACTCTAATAAAACATTCACAACCATCACAAGAAGGTCCCCGTTTGTATCTGATTGTGAAATGGAAATGGAGAATGTGAATTCGTAGGCGTTGAACTTGGAAAAATGAGTTCAAACAGGAGAAATGCTGTCATCTGGTTTCACTGGGATTAAACCAATGCTGGCATTTCTTTTTAAACCTTATCTTTTTAAGGTTGCTACACCTGTTCGCATGGAACTGACGTGACAGTCTCTGAAACACTCTCTGTGGGCCATTCTGGTCCCTCAAATCCCAGCCCTTCCAGAGCACAGTTACTCAGCTTTTTGACTGTGACTAAGACAAGATTAAATACAAAAAAAACCATCTGGAATCACTGTATAGGCAGACATGTTCAGGAATGCCTGTTTTGCTAGTGTTCATTAAAACGTGAGCCTCCAGGAGCCCGAGGATTTTAGTCAGCTGCTGTTTAAATGGGTAATTCCTTGGGGCTCCTCCACGTATCTGTCATTTTGTTGGGTTCTTCTCCATTGGTCGGTTCACCATCAGCCCATCCCGTGATCTTTAAGCACGGCAGCGCACCCAAGCTGAAAGCGGCACAACTCAGCTGAGGAGCGGCGGAGTGTGAAGGTTTGCTTCAAGAGCTGGATCAGCTCTGGGTAAGGATAAGGAAAATGGAGAGGGAAGGGTTTGACGTGCCTAGGGCACGGGGAGAGCAAGGGCTGGTGAACAAGGAGAGAGAGGAACCTGGCTGATGCACCTGGGGTAGGTGTGAATTTCTGGGCTGGAGCAGAAGGCAGCCTGCTGCCGAAGGAGCGCGTGCGAGGAGGCGACCAAGCCCCAGGCAGCCAGCATCTGTAAGCCAATTCGGTGCTAAACTGAAGTATCTTCTCGTGTAACTGATTCCTCGTTGTGTCCCTGAAACACTGAATCTTTGTTGTAGCTGTAGCTTCTCTCTGGGTGCTGGAGCTGGGCAGCAAGCTAGCGTTTACGTCTCCGAGCTCACTTCTGTTCAGCTTTGCTTGGGCTGCCCCACAAGAACACGGCTCACCGAGGTGAGGAGGGTGCCTGCAGCACCAGCTGGAGGGAGGTCTGGCCAGAGAACTTGGATCTGCGCTGTATGGGGCACTGTGGAGTTTTGGTACCCTGCTTTGGCTGAAGCTTGTCCTCTGCATGCAAGTGCCGTTTCACAAGCTGGGCTCCCTTGTCTCAGACTGGTACTCGGATGGGAAACATGTAAAGAATGGCTGTCTCCTGCAGCGCTTGGGAAATGGTGGGAGACGGGATTCTCACAAGTCAAAAACGAGCTGATGGCGAAGCAGGAGGTAGGGGGGATGCTGGACTGGCTGGGGTAAGATGAGTAATCGAGATGTACAGCAAGATCATAAATCCGTCTTTTACGAGAGTGGAGGACCTTGGCCCTATTCCAGTTTGCCTTGTGTTGTAATCGCAGGAATATCCTACCTTGAGATCTGGACGTGGTCAGTAGAATGTAGAAATATAAAATACGGAAATACTTGTCACGTATATTTTAAAAATAAGAAACGTGAGTAGCGAGAACATACATCACTGGAATTTAGACGTCTTTGGAGAAGTGCGTAATTTGCGATAGTGATTAGCAGCAAGATGAAAGTGGTGACAACGCTAAATGTTAGGTGCTTACTTGTACTTTGTGCTTGGCTTGTAGAGGGAAGCTAGCAAGCTGAAATAGCTTGTTTTGGAAAGTGAGGTGAGGGCTGTGAGGTGGAGTGTGACCCCAAATGCATGCTGAGAAGGAGATGTGCTTGAAAATGAACGACTGCAAAAGCAGGATCTCCATATATTTACAGGTCTATTTCTGCGCTCTTGAATTCACCTACTTGATGTGTAAATGACTGGAGCGGCGTGTGGAGCAAGGTGCGGCTGTCACTTCCTTTGCAGCTTCGTGGTGTTCGAACGCTTGCCTGATACCCGGGAGCCTTTCTGCTTTGGTGTTATTTAAAGACATTTGCATTCACTCAGGGCTCAAATCTAAAACAGAGGCTGAACAGCTCAGTGGATGCAAATCCCCCGGCTGGAACGCCCCTCTGAAAAGGGGATTATTGCTCATGTTTACCCCAGGCTCATGTCCTCGGTGCCTGCCGGGAGTGAGATCGATCTCCCTCAGCTCGTCCTGCTGGACGCTGAGCCCCTGTGTTTGACTGTGTGCCGGTGGCCAGCTTTGCCTCCTGAGTGCCCCCAGTAGACGCTTTGATAACTGCAAGGTTGAGGGAAATAACCATTCTGCGAACACCGCTTAGCGAGGGTGTGCAGGCGGAAGACGCTGGTAGTGGGATATGGGGGAGAAGGACCAGCATGATGACTCCTGAGAGCGGTGGGATGGTGAGCCCCATCCAGCCCTTGGCTCTGGCTTCTCTCCAGCCTTGCAGGCCCTGCGCGCTGTGCTGCTGTCATCTCTCCTTGCTGCACGCCCCCAGCTCGCAGTTTCATTCCCTGTGTCCAGCTGCCCTGAGCTGCAGGATGAAACCTTGCAGCCTCCTGGGCATCTTAAACACCTCTGTCCAAGCGATCTGCCGGCAGTTAGCCCTCTGGCAGCTGAAACCCTCAGAAATATGCAACTGCTTCTGTAAAGAAACTTTGCAGGGTAGCAGCGCGTGCAGATAAGGCGCAGAGAAAGCCAAGCAGACAACCTGGCGACCAGCTCATTGCCCCGCACTGACTCCCGCCCGGCTTCCAGCCACTCGCTGTGCCCTGCGAGAGGCCCGGCATGCGGCACGTCCCCTGGTCAGGAACGCCTCTCCCTGGCCACAGATCCCAACGCTTTCCTTCATGGAGATCCCCGCTGCTCCAGCCCCCGTGCTGGTGGGGAACTCGCTGTTCTGCACGGCAGGATCAGGCCGTGCTGGGACTCCACGTCATCCCGGAGCAGCTCCCAGGCTGTGCGGTACCTGCCGTCGTTCCTGACGCCAAATGGCCGAGTCGGTACCAACCAGGAGTTAGGGTCGTGCCTTCTTCGTAGAAAACAAGAGTTCCGGTGTGCCACAGAGGCAGCTATCACTAAAAAATTGCAGAAACTGTTTTATTTTTTAAAATGCTGGCAGATTTCAGCAGTTGTTTGGGGAATAAAGACTGTTAGCCACACAGCACTGTTAGTCTGTCATAGAATGGCTGCAGATTTGATTTTAAAAGGGATCTAAAAATAGTTTTGACTTAGATGCTAAAGGGTTAGTGAGAAGCTGTGCTTATTTTTTCCCCTGCACTGCGATTTCTTCTTCCACGCCTGACAGATTGATACCTATAGGTACAGGCAGGGGTGAAATAGGAATTTTGTTTATTTGATTCACCCCTTCCATACAGAAAAGGGAGGATCGTGGAAGGGGTGAGGGTGAGGCGGTCCCGTTAATGTAGACCTCTGTAGTACTGCAGCATTGTTGTATTTATCCTAATGTCTTTTCACATGGCAGAAATGAAACCCACGCAGAAAGACTAGACATTGGAAAGAGGAGAGGGAGCGCAAATGAAGCTCCTCTGATATTACAGACCGGCCTCAGAATGAGAATAAATGGTGATAAGAGGAAAAATAACTGCGACAGAATTATTAAATAAGGGGCAACTTTTGAAGTGGCTCCAGTCTGGCTTCTAATTTTGTGCCTGTAATTTGATTGCGGGTTTAAATGGGGCTGCTGAGACATTAGCTACTTGATCTGCAGGCAGCAGCAGGTAAGTGGTGCACAAGTATGCGCTGGGGCATGGCCACGGGCACGCTCTGCCAGGGCCGAACCGGTGCTGGGCCCCGCCAGCCTGAGAAACTCCCCTTGTCCCAGCGCCTCTGTCACCGGCCGGTGCCGGGACCCCCAAGAGACGGGGAGATGGTGGGGGCTGTGTGGGGTGCAGGGTGCGGGAGCGGCAGCCGGGGTCCCCCAGCCTGTGCCAGCCTGGATACACCCCGGGAGACGTAGCAGCCCGTGGCTGGCCCTGCCCGAGGACGAGCCGTGGTGGCTTCACTGCCGCTCAGCCGCGTCCCCGCGTGAGATTCTGTAGTAGGCTTGCGTCTGTGCGTGCAGAGACGCAACAAAAAGGAGCTGGAAGGAAACAATGCCCATACTAAAGAAGAGCAGAGCTCATTATCGAGATAACATTGGCCCAATTAGTGAAAAAAATTGAGGATGCGGTTGCAGAATCCTGTTGGGCAGCAGCAGCTTGGGCCGAGCGCAAGGGATCCCCCAGGCTCCGCTGCGTCGTGCTGCCACTGCATGTCACTGCTAGGACAGAACGACACAGGAGGCTCCTGCTGCCCTGGTGAGGACAGACCCCGCTGTCCCCCCTCAGGGACCCTCCCTGCGGGTGTGGGCTGCAGGAACCCAAAGCCCAAGGACCGTTGGGCAAAAGGCTTAGCGTGTCCTGCAAAAACACATTGTCCCCACAGGGACAGAAACCCGTGGTCTGAGCCACACGTTTTATTAAAAGGGTGGGGGTTTTGTTTCTGAGAAAGGCACCAAGGTAGCACCTGATGTGGATAGCCGGGGACAGGGGAGTAGGGGGTGCCCCCATTTCTGTTCCCAGTCAGCCCCGTCCCTCACTGGGGCAACTGGGGCTGCGCCAGCTTCTGCTGAGGGGAAGGGACTGTTTACCAGACCTTACTGGTGGGACTGGTGATGATGGGAGCTGGGGCAAGGTGAGGCTCCTTCCCTCACCTGGGCTCCCGCAGCCAGGACAGTGACCAGCCCATGGCAGGGAGGAGGATCTGGCCCCACCGCGACTGGAGCATGGGGCTGGCCGGGATACCGAAGGGCTGGGGCAAGCCTGTGAGGCTGAAAGCTCACCCCACAGTTTAGGGGGATTATTGCCACGGCCAAGCCCACGTGGGTGTTCTGCTGCTGGGCATGGCTGCTGGGCACCTGCCTTCTCGGTCTGGGTGCTGATGGTGCGAGAAGAGGGGACACCCCGGCCCACACCCGCACCGTCCCCTGTGCCCCTCCATCCGATCAGAGGTGGGATTGTGGTGACAGACCACATGAGGGAGGACATGTCCACCCTGAAAGCGCCTGTTACAGAAACAGGGTGCAATTCACAGTTCAAGGGGAAAAAAGACCTGCCACTGTGTCCTGGGCATCGGTCATCAGGGGACTCGGGTGTAAGTAAAAAAGAGGTTCTTGCTTTCTGCCTCCTTGCTCCCATGTGCTGCCAGTTGTTTAACAACATCCTCCAGAAAGAGAGATTTGTGCTGAGGAGGGAAGGAGAAACACCTCAGGCTGCAGCAACATCACCTCTTCTTTTGATGGGAGATGCCAAAGGAGAGGTGATGTTGCTGCAGCCAGGAGCTTTTTTAGGACCCAGACTCGTGGTGGCCAGCAATGTCATCACACGTGAAGCCATGTTTCACCCACCCAATGCCTGTATTCATGCAAAAGCATTGGAGTGCCCAGGTGGCATTCGAAAAGATCGCGTGGGAGAGGTCTGTGGCATCCTGTCAGTCAGCACTGACCATCCCAGCACTTGTAACATCACCTCCCTGTCCCACTGCGATCCCTACCCTCCACGGTCTGTCTCTGCCGAAACAAGGTGCCTGATCCAGACCCTGTGGCTATGTCACGTCTCTCTGTTGCCCCTGAGGGAGCCAAGGTTGAGACAGGAGCGATTTGGCAACCCAGCACTTGCTGTGATAGTGGATTTCTTAGAGCACCTCAGCCTGAAAGAGGTTCAAATGGGGAACCTTCAAATGAGGTCCCTTTGGGGGAACATTTGAGCCTCTTTCAGGCTGAGATGCTCTAAGGCGCTCAGCTGCTCAGCAGGTCCCCCCAGCACACGTGCACGGGCTGTTGGTCTCAACAGGATATTAAAAAGAAGATGTTATAAAAGCAAGGCGTGATACGGCTTAGTTCACAGCGCCGACATTTATCTCCTCTCTGAAGCTCGTGTTCAGCACGCAGGAAACATCTGCAGCCCCCGCTGCCCCCTCCTCATGCCCCCCCCAGGGCTGCCGCGCTCCTCCCAGGGGGTCTGGTGCTGTGATGGGGGTCGAGTACCCTGATCCTGTGGGGTTGTTCTCTCACGGGGGACCAGGAGACCTGTTTCAGCTCTGACTGGGGCACCTGGTCCTGCCTGTACCACGCTGCAGGTCTGCCTGCCTTCTGCTGCGGGTGGCTTCCCCCCAGCATGGACACCTTGCTCATAGGCTGTTGTTTGTCTCCATCCCCATGTCCTTCTTCTCCTGGCTGGATTTCCTGGTGGCATCCCGGACCAGGCTCACCATGCTGGGGGCTATCAATGGTCCCCAGGTCCAACCCTGCTACGGCAAACCCCCATCACTGGCCAAGTTGTGTTTATCCAGCTTCCCAAAGTTGTGTTTATCCAGCTTTCCAAAACACCTGAAAAAAAATCCCCTTTGCTATTTGATTCCTGCCAGCTCCGCAACTGGTTCAGCACCCAGGGCAAACGGTGTTTCCCACAACTTTATAAGGAAAAGAAAGAAAGAGGGTCAGGGATCACGTCCTGCTGGGCTACGGGCACTGGTGATGCCCCCGACTGGGGCTCTACCCACGGTAACATGAAATAGCGTCTCTCAATTTTAATATCAAAATAGCTGGCCATGTTTTCTCAATGCGTGCAGGGACAAGTGAACATAGCTTGCTGTCCAGCTTCTAATCCCAGCAATCAGGCACACGTGTGCTCAGGATCTCTCTCTAGGGTGGCTTCCCCCTCGAATAATTGTTTATTCCCATTTCTCCCTTCCCCCTAGTCATTCTTTCTCCTTCCTTCTGGTTTTACAGTCTCCAGATAGACAGGCTCACAGAGAGCTATTTTTAGGTCTCTAAATTACTTTTCAGATCTATTCTAAATTTATCTCCCAATAATCTGAAGCAATGACACCGCATGAGTGGGAATCATGTCTGCAAAAGAAGAAGGAAGAAGTTTAAAGCCCAGCTTAGCGGGCTGGATCCCTTCACTGCAGCAGCCCCTTAGCCTTCCTCCGCCTCAGCCCTCACCTCTCCCACCACAAATCCCCAGGCCGTCCCAGCCAGCCTCTGCCGAGGCGAAGGGTGGTTATTCCCACCCGAGCAGTAGCACAGGGACAGGGGTGCCCCGGGGAGGTGGGGTGCGTGGAGAAGCCCAGGGACAGAGGGGGATGGAGACAGCACCCCGGGGTCCCGCGTTAACTGGGTGCAAACTGGGGAGCCCGGTGGATAGCTGGGTTTGCAGCTGCAGCACATTAATCTCCAAAGTTTTTTGTACCTGCAAAGCTTCCTGTGGAAAAAAAAAAGGAATGTGTCTGAAAATTAACCACAAAATCGGGTGTTTTTGAAGATCATGCCACAAGCCTAAGGCAAAGCTAGGAAGAGGAGGCGGGCGTCCCGGATCCCTGCTGAGTGATTCCTGCAGATTGCTCTTACGCAAAGCTCGAAAATAAGAAAACTTTCAGATATTCCTTTGGGGCTGGGAGCCTTTTGAGCCACTGCCAGCTCCTCCCTGCAGCGCCTGAAGGATAAATATTTTCTTCCCACTTCTAAATCTTTCATTCCCCCCCCCCCAACCAACCCCCAAATCCTCAAGAACTGCCCCTTTCAAAAATCACATGCCAGTGATTGTATCTTGTGGCCTCAGACGTCTGAAAGCTCAGGCTCTCAGTGCAAGGCTGCGTTCCCATCACCCCGAGCCGCAGAGCCGTGAGGGCTAAATGGTTTTAACAGTAAAATATTTTGTCCTCTCTCCTTCCTCCCAGCCAGTTTCCAGTCAAACCAGCAGGACGAAGCTCTGGGACAGAGGAACGGGAGAGAAGGAGAAAAGCAGGGAAGGGGTTAACTCTCTTCCCACGGTAAAGCACCCAGGCTGCCTGCCAGTTTTCGGAAAACCTGCAAGTCATTCTGCCAAGAGGAGGAGGAGGTTCTGAAGTCTCGGGGATGCTCTCACGACAGTGCCGCAGTACAACTCCAGCCGAGCTGGCATGGCAGGCAGGGAAGGTGGTGGGGAGGAGACCTACCCACACTGGGGAGGGGGCAAAGAAACCCCAAGCAGGAGCAGCCTGTCAGGACAGCAAAAAACACTGTTGTCTGCAGGTTTCCCTCTTCACCTTCCCTTCTTCTTTGGCCCTCATCCTTCATGTGTCCCAGCCCCAGAATACCGGGTCCTGCCCACTCAGCCAAGAAATCTGGGGAGTGAGAAGGCGTCGTGAGCCCAAGCTGGGAGCGGGAGCAGCCGCCGCAGCCCTGGGTCCCTGGTGCACGGCTCCCACGGGGAGCACTGGAAAATATTTCGGCTTTTGAACACCTTCCCATGGGAGGAGACATCTGCCAGGGGTGCACTAAGCACTGCCTGCCCGTCCTGAAAGAAAAAGCAGGGACCATGCCTGGCTTTCTCCTTGCCTCCAGCCCCAAAAAGCCCCTGGGCATTCCATGCCGGTTTCCAGAGAGAAATGTGCTGAAGCTGATGGGGCTCAAGGGGATGTTTTGCTATCAACACCCATTTCCTGACAGGAAAAATGTTTTCTTGGAAAAACAACACTCTGTGGTGCATTATAGGTGGAGGGAAAATATGTAACCCACCAAAGTAAAATCTCAGCAGCAAAATACAGGGCTCTCCCCGGGGACATCTCAGCTGCGTCTCAGCGCGGTGGCTGCACCGAGCAGGTGGTGGATGTCCAGAGAGATGAGGTTGGATTGGGCAGAAAATAAACCCCTACCCAACGGTGCCACTTCGGAGCCCAAATCTGCAGGTTTGGGAGGCAGAGGTGGCGGGACAGAAACGCAACGTGAGGGCGCTGAACTGCAGCATTCCCGTTTTGAGGAAAAAATCCCCCTCACAGCCAGACCCCACCTAGATTTTGTTGCTTGGCAGCATAAAACCTGCTGATTAAAGGCACGTAAAACCGCCAGTGTAATTTCCTGGCTTATATTTTTGTGTTTAGAATGTATTACATCCAACATGACCCAGGCTTTTGAGGGAAGCTTTGGTCAATTAAGATTAGCTGTCATTTCACATTTATTACCGTCATTTATGAATTCTCCTCATTGCCAACAGGCAGAAAGAGAAGATGGTGCACGAAATAAATAGATAATTGATGGAGAAGCTTATCAGGGCCTAGATTTGTATCCCCCTGTCATCTCTGGCTCAGCTCTGTCCTGTGAGTCAGCTCTGGAGGGCTCTGGAAAATCATCGCTGGTTCGGCACCGTTATTAATCCGAACATATATATTCCTGCCGGCACTTGGGGTGAGTCAGGGGGGCATGAGCGAGCGCTGCCTGTCACCCGGGGTGCCACTGCCCCTAACCTATGCTGATCCCAATGGCACGGAGACTCTGCTGTACTGGGCAGTGCTGGAGAAGGAAGACTGGGCTGGAAGGACTGTCAGGCTGGCCTGGCAAAGGGGTTTCTGGCTATGGCTGCTCAGGGTGGGATGGAAGAAGATGCCCTGTGTGATGGATGGGTGGTAAGGAGGCTCGGGTGTTTGCACAGTGTCCTCCTCGCACAGCTCCAGCCTGGTGCAGGGAGAGCGGGATCCCAAGGCACCCGTTGCACAGGGCTGGGTGGCATTTCTGTGCCCCAGACTGCACGAGGCCTGCACAAAAAATGGGCAAATTGAGAGAAAGTGTGGGGAATGTTTCAAGCATATGCACTTAAACGGGCAGTCCTAAAGGCCCTGGGCTCCTGGGAGTGCGTCGAAACCTTCTTCGTATTTTTACCCCTTGCTTGTGCAATTGCATAATAACAAAATGACCTTGAGAGAGAAAAATTAGCTACTCCAGGATGCTGGTTCGGATGATGAGAGCTTGTGTAACGCTGTATTTCTGGAAGGCCGTCACTCCAAAAATGTATGTCCCTAATCAAAGGTAGATTTTTAAAAAATACTTCCCTCTGCTACCACAGCACATTTCTAAGGTACATGGTATTAGCTGTGCGTTGTTGGGCCAAGGGGTTAAATCCATGTCTTTTACATTGCATGATGTGTACCTATCGTTTCTGCATAGATCTGGAGCGAAGATGAAATAGCTCATTACTCATTCGCGACAAACAAAAAAAGGAAGATTATTGGGTTCCCATTGTTTGATGTCTTTCTTATCTCACAGGGACGCCAAGGAGCAAACAAGCCCCTAGGCTTGTGCAGAGCACCTTCCCCAAGCAAGGTGCTCCGCAGTAAACCGTGCGGTAAACCCAAAGCTCTTCTGCATGGTTAATAATTAGAAAACCTGCTGAAAGCAAAAGAAAAGAAATGCTATCTGATTTGGTACCTAAGGGGAAGGTTAGGGCCACTCTTTATGTTCCTGGACAATGGGTCTTGTGAAGCTCACAGAGGTGGTGCCAGTCAGGGTGAAGATATAAAGAGCCACTATCAGCCAACCTTATCTGGTGACCCACCGCACGAGCTGGGCAGGGCTCCGCACCGCCTGTTTGCAAAGTGCTGCGACAGCCTCGTCAATGAACAGCTAGCGAAGGGGCAAGAGGCAAATGGGGCCCAGCCTGGAGGCCACAGGCCAAAGCTCACCTGGTACCGGCCCTGTGCATCCTTTTTTCTTGAGTGGGAGGACACCACATACAAAGGGGTGTGAAGGTGGTGGGACTACTCCTCCGAGTTCCCATCCCTCCCCCGGATCTGCCTCGCACCTGTATCTGCTTCTGAACATGGATTGGAGTTTTATCAGACCGTCTTCGAATGTACATGCGGTTGCCACATTGTTTCTCACTTCTCTGAATTGTGAGGCACACTCCTCAAAACGGTAGCCACAACCTCCCTCTCCCCACAGCAACAGCACCAAAAGACTTCGTTTCTCCTTGCATAATCATCTTTCCTCGTCCTTCGCTTCAGACATTGGTCCAGCACCAAAATATTTCAAGCAGCTGGCAACAGGATAAGCTAAACTTGGAACTGCACTGACTCCTCTCTGAAGCCTTTTTTGCAGTATCGCCTCTTCGGGGTCATGAGAGACCTTCAGTTGCACGGGGAAGGACTGTCACCCTTGCTTTGAGTTGCTGGCATTGCTGATGAGAAGCTCCCATTTGCTTGGAAAAAGAGTTCCCACAAAGTACAGGTCCAGATAAGAAAGTCTTTCCCCTTGTTATAGCTGATGATTACACATATATCATGTATGATGATTGCCTTTGACCACATGGGCTAGGATGACTCCTAACAGCAATGTCCTTTGTGGGAAGTTGTGGAAATTCAGTCAGTCCAAACCCCATGTGCTGCCTGGGACCCCATGCTGCTCTGTGACCCACAAAACACAGGTCCCAGCTCTTCTAAGCCACCTAGGGGACCGTGGGGCAGCTGATGCTTGGGGGACGTCTGTTGTGACACCTCAGCTGCCTCCTGTATTTCCCCCATCATGGTATGTGGCCTGTGGGTTGAGGTACGTATGATTTCTAAAGCAAACTCTGTGCTATCATTTTTCCCACCCAGAAACACCTCCTACTAATTCTTCCCACCCTCCCAGGAGGCCCTCAACCACACTGCGAAGCTCCATCAGCAGCAGTTTCCCTGTCCTCACAGCTGAGCTACCCCTCCGTTTCCATCTGAAGCCCGTCGGTTCTGGATGACTCAAGGACAACTTACGCTTGCAATGCTGGGAAAATTCATACCAAGCGGGTGTGTTTTGCATGATGGGGGTGCTGCAGAGAATTACGATGCTTCTTTGCGCTTGAAGAAGGTGGTGAGTGACTGCTGCAGATGCAAAGGATCTCTTCCAGAATTATAGCACTTACTCTTTTGAGTAGAGGATGGATTTTCAAATAATTTGCAAATAAATTGGATAATTTGCCTGAGTTAGAAGTCCTTTGGAAAATACGTCCTTTGACAAATTTAGCAGCAGTCTTCAGACTTCTGCCTTCTCATGAGTGCACCAGAGGAAAAGTGTAGATGTTTCTCCAGGCTCCCCTCAGGGGCAAAGTATTTTGCGCAGGCTGCATTCACGGGCTCTCAAAGGACGGTAGGTGAGTCCCTCTCCTGCCATTGAGCACTGAAGCTTTGTCAGCCTTTAGGAAAGGAAAAGGCAACAGTGGCTGTCCCAGAGATTGCCCCATTTCATAACAGATTGAGCTCCCTCCTGGGAGAACAGGGGTCATGAGTTGGCGCAATTCATCCATCCCTTTAGAGAAGAGGAAGGTGGAGGTATGTGTCTGGTCAGAAACGGGCATATTTTCTGGGGCGGGAATGGTCAGTGTGACTGAAAACACTGGGAGCTGACATATCTTTTGGAAAAGCATAAGGGCTGTAGAAGGAGCAGGAGGATGGCGGGGGGGTGTGGGTGGCCCCACACCCCACCATGGGGCTTGTGTGCACGAGAGGTGTGAGGAGATGATGCGGGCAGGAGGACGACGTAGGGAGTGTGAGGGGCATAAGCTGCAGAGGCAGCGGGGAGGTCTGCTGGGCGTGCCGAGTTACCTGCTTCAGCAGCTCTGCTTTATGAAACCAGCTTAGCTTCTCTGCGTCCCTGCAAGAAAGCCGGAGCTTACAAATGAGCATGCTCGTGAAAGACTAGAAATGTAAATACGACTGGTATTCTCCAGATCTAAGTCATTCCGTTTCCTGCATATAGTAGTGTCCTTTCTGCATCTCGCAGTCACTGTACAGATCTGGCATTTTCAGCCCGGGCAAAAGAGGAGATTCCTCAAACTGATACATACACAGCAATGCTAAATGCATCCATGGATGCATGGTTAGAAAAAGAATACCCAGATTGCACATGCTGCCATCCTCTTTTCCCCAGCCCCTGGCATTATAATCTGAAGAAGTGCAAAGATGGAATAAACATTAAAGAATTTGGAAAGTCAAGGTTAAGGCACCCCCAAATCCTTGACTCTCCACAGTGGTGATAGCATCAGAAAAAAAATAAAAAATAGTTAACTAGATTATATTTTGGAAATCAGGACTGAAAACTTAGTTGAAATGTCATAGTTATATGATTACTTCACAGTGTCACTACAGGGCAGAGTTAAGGTTTGTCTCAGCCTAACTAATACACAACTCCTTACTCCGAAAAAGTTTGCTTTTTTTCTTAAATTCAACAACTATTTGTGTTTTCAGGATTCACAACATCTTGTTTTGGCAGAATCAAAACATGCCAATGCCATACTTTTCCTTAAATATGGTTCCCCTACCTTGTCTCCCTCAATATCATAGGCTTTTTAGTTTTCACCTGTAGGGAACAGAAACAAGGAAGCCTAAAACTGTGGTTGGGGAGTTAATTAGGATTTAATACAGTATTTTCACACCTTTTAAGGTTTCCCTAGCACAAATTCCCTCTTGCGCAGCATTAGTGGCCAGTTGTGAAGCAGCCCCAGAGTTCTTGCTCTTCTTGCTCTCAGTCACGGTTCTCCATTTCCTGGGGAACTCGGGTATAGGTGGATGGACTAGAGAGGTGCTGGCAGGTGGCATATGTCCTCCTGCCTCTTGTTTATGGAGGCACATGCAAATGCACACGTATTTTTTCTGCACGACAGTGTAAATGAAAAAGCCTTGTTACCCTTCCCACCTCCCACCTCCTCCTTGGGACCGCTGCTGTTACATGAGCGCACATAAAGATATAACATGGGCAGAAAATGGGATGAACCACCTGGAGGCTGTCTAGGTTTAACAGGCAACACTTCACGGGGAACCAACCCACCTCTGGCTTCCACAGCCCTTGGTGTGAAACGGCGGTTTCAGCCTGATAAAACCCTGCTGCCCTCCCGTGTGCGGTCCTTGTCTCCGCCTGCAAGCGATGAGTGTGATCCCTGTGCTGTGCTTGCTGGGGTACATCAGCCCTGCAGGGAAGTGGTGTTGTGGGGAGCCAGACACAGCCCCACGGCTGGCCCCACCGCTCAGCGCTCCTCTCCCACTGCTGCCCCTGCAGACTGCGACATATCCCATCCCACCGTCCCAGTCTCATTTCCTTTAAGGCAAGAAACCACCCAGCTTCTTTTTGGTGGTCTTGCCCCTCTGGGCTTGGGGCAGCAGGTCTTGAGGCTGCACCCCGGCAGGGAGGTGGGTGACGCAGGGCTGGGGCAAGAAGACAGGACCCCACATCCCCTGTCTTTGCATGTTGGAGCTGACCTCCCAAGAAGGCAAAGTGCTGACCACAGACCTTCTCTTCCTCCTCCTCCTCCACTTTCTCTCCAGCAGTAATGCACATGTGCTTTGTCCATAAATATATTATTTTGTGTTCCTGCCAGCCCAGACTAATAGGGCTAATGTTTCCTGAGGAGCAGCCCAAAGCTACATTAGCCGCAGATGTTTGATTGATTTAAAACAAAGAGCCCGACCGCCAAACTGCTCCATATGGTTTCTCTTCCTGTCACTTTGCCTGCAGGGTTATCTCTGAAATGCAATTAAGGTGCTTAAAAGTACATTTTCAGGAAGATGCAGAATTGATGAGAGTGGGTTTGCCGATGGGTGCCTCCAAATTGTTCGAGCAAGAGCGAAGAAAGTCATGCCCTACCCTTAGCAGCTGCACACATGGTTTTTCCACTTGCATGAGGATCTTAAATAGGAGGGCAGGCCAAAAAAATGACCCCACTGTAAAGTCTTTGCCGTAGAGCTACTTTGCCGGTACTCGTGTCTCCTGATATTTTGCTCATTTATTATTGAAGTCAAATGTTTCTCTAATCAGATATTTACTTGGGAACTGAAGTGCTGCAGAGATTTCATTCAACCCCACCTTTCCCGTGCTCTTGCTGCCTGGGTACCGGAGAATAAATCCCACTCTTGTAACTCTGTTGAAGACCCAGTGACATTGCCAAGGATGAGCCGGGATCTGCTTGTCATTCGCTGTGAGGAAGGTGCCAGTTCTGCCTGAGCACTGGGAGATGGACACCATGCCCAGGGACACCCATGCAGCCGCTGCAGACCTGATGTGACAGGCCCGGCTGCTGAAACCACCCCCTAGCGCCCCGTAGGGCTGAGACCCCTGCTCCATCGCACTCCCACCAGGACCACAGCCTCGTATGCCATGGGGATGCTGAGGCCATCAAGGGAATGTTATGGGCTCTTTGGTTTTAATGCACAGAGTAGATGTTTGTAGATGAAAAAAGTGCGCTTCTGTATGCCAACCCTCCATCTTCTCCTTCGTTCAGCTGACACAGGCAAGAAGCAGCCCTTTACACTGCATTTTTGAAGAACCTAAATGCATTGAACCTAATTACATTGCAACAGGTCTGAAGATTCATGGCAGCAGTACACGCTGTAAATATTCAGCAGTGCGGGATAATTATCTGGTGCTCAACTGTCTTCAAACTAGACCTCTGTTAACCTTGTCCTTACCTCTTGCAGAGTTAAAATCCTAATGTAATTCATCATAGAAATTCTTGGTAACTTCAAGTATAATTGCTAGGTAATTTTCAAGTACGTGTAATTACCATGCCCGATTAATCTCATCATGAGTCTTAAAGCCAGTTTGTTTAATGGGCCTTAGATCTAAATAAACTCTAGCATATATATGTATATATATGCATGTGTGTGAGCCTGTTTGCATTGGAGAGAAGGAAAGCGGCCCTCAGAAATGCATCTTTCTTTGTAACCTGCTTTATTCCCTTGTTAGGCATTTGTAGAAATATTACCCTGGCTACTGCATAGTCCTTAAATTCATATGCATGGCAAACGTTATCCAGATCTCCATAACCATTTAAAGTGAAGTTTTTCACAGAAAACTGATTGTACAAACAAGACCATATTGCACCATGTTTATTTTCTTTCAAGGGCTTCCAGAGCAAATGTTCTTCAGCTCCAAACAAGAGGAGAATCTTGCTTTCTTTTTTTGCCCATGCTGCAAAAGCAACCCGAGATCCGAAACCTCAGCTATTTTCTCCTCTTGGCTTTCATACCCTCTCAGAGCAGGGAAACACAGATTAGAAGAGCCTATCCAGTCTTCGCTACCCTGGAAGATCAAGCAAATGAACTTCATCCCTACACCACTGATCATTAGTAATAAAACAGCAGAAAGGCTCAGCCCTTACTGTGTTAATAGGTTAAACAAGGTATGCTGGCTCCCAGTACGTGCAGAAGCACTGGTCTCCTCACCTTTGCGGCAAGCACATCTTCACCAGCTCATGTGAAACTGCCCACTGTGCCCACAACTTCTTGCTTGTGGCAGTGAGAGCAGAGATCAGTTTCGGCTCGTGCCTGTGGGATCCGGGCTGGTGGGTGGGAGAGAGGACCTTACCTCCATGTGTATGCAGGAACGGCAGAGGGTTTGGCCCCTTGAGGGTGGGTAAAAAGCATGCTGCTGGGGTGAAGGACCTTCCTGGTGCCCTCAGCAGCACTGCATGGGAAGTTTGCGGTGGGAGACTCCATCCCTTCTGTGGACACAGACCCACACCCTCCGCTTCTCCCAAGAGACAGTGTCCACCCGCATCTGCTGATCCGATGGGACAAAGTCATAGCCAGGGCCACTGCAGGACCAGCCTCCTAGGGCTAATAACGACGCGGCCATAATAAACTGCTCTAGGGTAACACTCAACATGCAGTGTGCAAATTAAGAGAAGTTTTGCCTGCAAAGGTCTTTATTTGGTCACTGTTACATTATAGCACAGACATTAAGAACCTAAGGCCTGTGGTGCTTGGGGAAGGTGTTAGAATAACATGATGGGTAACTGGAGTCATCCAACGTGACACAAATTTCCCCCCAACACTTTGTCAGAGCCATAATCTGAAGACATTTCCTCTGAACTGTAGACCCCCACAGGGACCCAAACACATGACTCGGAAACCTCAAAGCAAGAAAAGCGTTACTGGCCTGTGGTCCTCAGAACTGAGCAAGTCCTTCAAGCTTTGAATGCATTTTATAGAAATCAGTCCAAAACAACTTGCTAAAATGGACAGGGAGCAAGATTCACTGTGTGAAATTTGAGAAAAATGTCTAAAGACTTCTTGAAGGAGAAAGATGATATTTTTTTCTCCTGCATTCTGCGGTTTCACATTTCCATACAAGGTTGAATCTGCAGTTTCCTGCTGTTTCTCCTTTCTTCTGAAAAATATTCTTTAAAGAGAAGTGCCAGGAACATTGCCAGCCAGGCAAACGTAGTGCAAGGTGTTATTTGCAATGTGCCTCCCCAACCCCTGCAGACAGCGTTGTCCACCGCCTTCTTGCCCTTGCAGACGTGGAGACCTGTCCTTGAGTTCTGCTGCCCTCAGTGCCTGCTGTGCCTCACGCCAGGACCCCTGGTCTCTGGGACAGCCCTGTTGCCTGCTCTGCACAGGGATAAAGCCTGACCCTCCCTCGCATCTGTATCTCTGGGAAAGCATTGCAGGCAACTCTCTGTGAGCATCTCCTTCCCACCTGGAGGAGTGGACGCGGCCCCGGGGCCAGACGGCTGCGAGCGGCAGGAAACGTGGACATGGCGGGAGGCTTGTTAATAGGAAATAGTCGTGGCACTGAGCCATTGCCTGCTTTGGACCCTTCTCTGATTCCTCTCTAAGCTACAGCAAATTCAGCTGGTTCTCGGAGTTACGCTTTATCTCCCCTCTGGGAGGTTTCTGGGTCAGCTGTATTAAAATGCATTTATTCTTAAGGGGGTCAGTAATCTGACACAATAGTGATGTACGAGTGAACGGGGAGAATACATAAATTTCTAACAATGCAGAAAGAAGAATCCCAGAGTTTTGCTATCTCTAAAACCGGAGCATGCGATCTGTCACTTCGTGTCACGACAGCCAAATTAAACAAATGCAAGCTGGCAGAAGGAAAAGAAACAAAGGGCTTCTATCCAATTATTTCCAGAAGAATATTAAATTATGGGGGCACTTGCTCTTGTGTTAGCAAATAAGTATTTAAATGGACCTAAAGTCCTTCATATTCTGAAAGCTGGGTTGATCCGCATAGGAGAAATGGATGCCATGGACACTTGTTCCTGAAAGGGAAACGGAGGACAGACGGCACCTTCGCCAGAGGCTGTAGGCTGACACGTACGGACTGCATGGCCAGGAATCGTGTTTCTATGGCTGTTGAGACGAGGGAGGGGGCAGTGAGAACTCCTGGGCATCTCGTTTTGGAGGCCTCCATCACCGCTGCTGAAGCAATGACTTGATGGTATCACAAGAGCCCTTGAGACGGAGACGCCTTTGCACACAAAAACGCAACCTCTATTTTTGTAGCACGCGGCCAGTTGACTTTGGTGACCAGTAGCATGAAGAAAAGAAGTCCACCTTCTGCGCTTGGAAGCATCAAGATGGTAATCATGGCTAAGCCCTGACATGCTGGAGACAAGTGGAGCTACTAGTGCTGACATGTGCTGCCATGCAGGAGGGACTCTGAGCATTGCTGGTGCAGAGACAACGGCCTGGGACTTTCTGCAGCAGAGCCCTGAGAGACACAGGGAGGAGATGGGTCATTACCATGGGGCGTTACTGGGTGCCAGAAGGATCACCAGCCGGGAAGAAGCACCAGGAAGGAGCCACAGCTGACTTCACCACCTGTCTGCAAAACACAGCAACGGTGGCTCCACATGTACGTGGAGCAGGAGGTGTCTCCCACACAAGCAGGACACACAGGGTACCGCACAGATAGTTCAGCTGAAGAAAGGGTTGACCCTACCACCCTAGCTGTGTGCCTCGACCTCTGGCAGGAGGCTCCAGGCACTCCTGCCAAGCGCTGAGTAGGGTTGGGTGCCGGGTGGCTTGAAGGTGGCAAATTGTCAATGGGCAAGACTGCAAGGACCAAGTGTCCTGTGCTATCTCCAGCACCAGAAAACAAGAAGTGTACACCAGTGGGGACTTCTTGAAAGCAGAGAGCTCAGGGATGCAAGCAAACGTAGAGCTGGCAGCATGAAAGGAATAAACCTTGCACTCCTGGAGACAGATCAGCCACAGAGCATATTTCCTGCTGGAACAAATGAGAAATTTTCAAGGATTACAGAAAGGGACAAAAGAGAGCCAAATTTAAGCCATTCGAAAGTCCAGTCTGACCCTAGGAAAAGGTGAGTGTGGACCTGCAGCTTCTTGATGATTGTAAGATCAAAGTGATCTGTTTGACTAAGTCTATGAGAGGCGGACTATGCAAAGGCTCTTCTCATAAGAAATACAGTTAGGAAAGACAAATCTTGGCATCTCTGGCGTATCTGATGCCCTGCGCTCAGGCGAGTGGTCAGAGCAGGCTGCAGCAGGGCTGAAATGCGTCACGGTGAAATGGGAATGTGAGTCACAGACACCTTCCCCTGGGCGCGCGCAAGGAAGAGGAAGGTGAAAGTGTCAGGAAACATCAAGACACTCAGGAGAGAGAGAAAACAGATGCTGAAAGACAGCTGTGAGCGGTGACGGATGACGACCGTGCGCTTTCCCAGGGTGCAGGTAGCTGCCCACTACCACAGCCTAGAGACCCGCCTGCGTAACCCATGAGGGTATCCAGCAGGATGTGGCCGCAGCCTGGCTTGCAGGGACAAGCCTCGGGAGCCCCAGGGTGAAGGTCAGTAGCTGGCACCCAGGGAGGTCCATGCCAGGACAGGGGTGCAGCCCCAGCTCACAGGGTGCCAAGGCAAGGTGCATGCCCAGAGGACCAGGACAGCGCTGCCACAGCTTTTTAGCCATCTCCATCTCCCCCAGCAGTAAGCAAGGGAGGAAAAACTGACAGCTAGGGAGGGAGGAGTGGGTGGATTGAAGCTTCCATATTCCTTCCTCCTCCAGGACATCCTGGCCAATGCTTCTCCAGCTGTCTGTTTTGCAGGTGGTGCAGGTGCAGTGGTGGGTCCCAGGCAAAGAGAACCTTTTGCTGGTCTCTGCAGCTGTGCTTCCCGTGCAGGCGATGGGCAGATGGTGAAGAAGCAGTTCAGTCCCTTCGCTGGCAGAGATGAGAGGGCAGCGTCTCCGGTAGCACGGGGACCTGTCTGGATGGGGACACCAGGGCAGGAGCTGCCTGCATCAGACCTCTGCACAGCAGCAGCCTTGGCCAAATTTTAGGCGGATTTATAGTTTTTTCTGCCCTGTTACCTCTGCCTGTGCAAGGCCAGGAGTGTTCCGGTTTCTAATCACAGAATCACAGAATGGTAGGGGTTGGAAGGGACCTCTGTGGGTCATCTAGTCCAACCCTCCTGCCGAAGCAGGGTCCCCTACAGTAGGTTGTAGAGGACCTTGTCCAGGCGGGTCTTGAATATCTCCAGAGAAGGAGACTCCACAGCCTCCCTGGGCAGCCTGGTCCAGTGCTCCGTCACCCTCAG
>Ga0065711_1027485_pt1 | contig 48935 bp, 29 predicted proteins | sample Hoacrofraction12_FD_59098 | JGI IMG/M metagenome (GOLD analysis project Ga0065711, IMG submission 59098) | Hoatzin crop microbial communities from Cojedes, Venezuela - Epithelial fraction 12 v2 (version 2) | ecosystem: Host-associated > Birds > Digestive system > Esophagus > Crop | place... | reverse complement strand
CCCCCCCAAAAAAAAAAATTTCTCATTCTCGCTTGTAGAAAGTTACTCTTTTTGGAATTAACAGATATGAAAAATATGGGATGTTCTTGATTATATTGGATTGCATTATCTTTTTGCTTGGAGAACTTCTGTGGGGGGGAATTGTATGTAATATGTTCAAGAGTCAAGATAGAAGTGTACTTTTAAAAGTGAGCTCAAGACTTTGGAATTCTTGAGGATTTGATATACATGATGTAGAATTGGCTTACCAGACAAGTATTCTGGTAAACCAGTTCATGTATACTGTTAGTTAATTTGGCAGCTGTAAATGGTTACAATTAGTCTCTTTATGGAAGAAATTGATTTTGTTCATCTTAGTGAAAACTTGACACTAACTACTGTAAAACATGAAAACTACTTCATAAACAGAGTATATTATGTTAAATGTGAAAATTGTCATATTTTCAGTGAAATAAAAGCACTTGCATTCTCATGTAAGTGTTAAAAATTAATAATTTAAGCCTTTCTTGTAAACTTATACTCAAGTGTCAGGTTTGACATGGCTGTTTATTCTTCTGAAAAGCAACTGTTGATAAATAAAAATAAGTGTAGAGCTGTCCTGCAAAAACATGAAGGTTGACAGTCTGTTTTACAGAATACCTGTCAGTTTAATTGGCATCCTGTGTTAAGATATGATTTACTACAGCTTAGTCTCACTTACGGCCATGTTTTCTTCAGCAATGCTTTGTTCCGTTTCAACAACTGATATCACAACAGTTATGAGAACTGTTTAATTGTGAGGAGGGTAATTTTGGGGAGTCATTTTTAGCTGCAGTAGCTTCCTAGGTGCTTGCAGTGGGATGCGTGAACTTAATCAGTTCATTTATGTGAGTGTATCCTGAATGCTTATAACAGACTGTGCTATGAAACTTTTTAGATAGCAGACATTAACTGTGTAATAACTGGGTTTTGCAACATTTTCTGAAATGGTGCACTTAAAAACAGAACTGCAAAGATATCAAAAACCCCAAAGCAGAACCCATGTTACTTTTAATACCTGAATATCACGAGAAATGGTTACTTCACAGTAGCTAGTTTATATTTTGCTTGCATAGACTATACATGGAAATCATGTTTAGCTTTTTGACTTCCATGAGTTCTTTTCTCAGTTAATTTTTATAGGGTGCCTGAGTACTACATAAAAACTAGGTAGGAAAAAGCTTCACTTTGCACTATGCTTTTGATTTTAGCAAAGAGCCCAAAGTTTGTTTCTTTAAGAAGTAATGTAACTGAAGGGATTAACAAGATATGTTGATATTCAACCTTATGCAGCAGATAAAATTATCTTTATTCAGACTTACCTAGCAAATTTGCTTCAGGATTTCTTTTGAGCACACATTTTGGTAATGGATTATAGACTTTTCATCTTACTTTTAAGAATTCTAAGTGTAGCCTTGAAATGGGAAGAAAAATATGTATTTGTGGTATAAATAATATCTTTTTAAGTTCACTTTCTGATTTTCCAGAACAATGAAAAGTTTTGTCACTTCTGTAAAATTTTCAAAGGACTATCATGCAAAATACTATGCAAAAGAATTTAAAATTCATATAAATATACAAAGTTATTCTAGTTTCCAGGAGGAAAACCAGTTTGAAACGTGAAGATTATTTTAAGCTAAAACACCAGGTTCTTCCTTAAAAAGTGGCAGTATAAAAAAGGACTAATAAGGTTCCTTTTTAATTTTTAATTTCATTATAAAAAGCATAAATGTGGAATTTTTTTGAGAATTCTGCTAATATGAAAAATTACTGGCTAGTCTCTTTAAATGTAATTAAGTGAAGGTTCTTGGTGGACTTTAATAGACAGCTGTAACTTTTCCTGCTTACAGATGACATTGGTTTTACATTATCAGTTGAATTTTAGAATTTATTTTCTTAGTCTGGATTTTCTCTTGTTTTTATTAGCTACAGCACTTCCACAGATCTGGCAAAAGTAAAGCATGAGAAATAGTTGCTTCAGTTGGAAGACAATGTAAATTTCCATGCTCAAGAGGCCCATTGTGTTGCTTCCCAAATAATTAAGCGGAAGGTAGCATAGGTCTTGAAGCTTGTAACGCTGATCAAAAAATTCCTACGCCTCGCTAGCATGTTACTGTGAGGGTACAGCAGAATCCAGAGGTGTGACAGGAGCATGGAAAGGTGCAGTAGAACCAGCTGTGCTGTGGATGGTTTGGTTAATGATGAGAAACAGGATTTGGTGTTTCAGGGATTCAGGTAGCTGAGTAACGAGGCTGTTCCAAAGCCAGCTTTTTACCTTGTGTTTAGTACTACTGTAACATGAGCTAACTAGAATAAAAGCGTGCCTAGTATTGTTGCAGGTGTGATCCATATTTAGACAAAGCCTGAATTATTTCTCTCATTTTCTTAATTTCCCTCTGTGTGCGCACGCACATGCACACACTTTACTTTGTAATGTGACAAAACAAAACAACAGCATGTCCCCCCCATTTTTTTCCCCAGTGTATGTTACTGGAGTACGATTGGAAAAAGAACCTTTCGTGGTGGTCTTTCCCTTTCTTTCTCCCTTTCAAAGTTGAAGACTGTATGACAGAGAATCTTTTAACACAGTGCGACGTTGTGGGTGCTTTAACGCATGCATTATAGAGAGGGGCTTCTGTGAACTGTCCCATAGTGTTTTCTCATATGCATTAGCAGTGCTCAAAATACTACTTCAGATATCCCTTTTATTTTTTGAAGTGGTATAAGCTGTAGGGTTTTTAATACAGTAGTTGGCTTTGCTTGTCCATGCTTATTCATGCAAAAAGTGAAGGTTCATAGAACTATTTATTTCATACAAACTCTTCAAAGGTCGTAATGATGATATATACTTGTCTCTTCCTCTCCCTTAGGAGACTCGTAGTGTCTATCAGTTTCATTATGTTAACTGGCCTGACCATGATGTCCCTTCATCTTTTGATTCTATTCTGGACATGATCAGCCTGATGAGAGAGTACCAGGAACATGAAGACGTACCAATTTGTATACACTGCAGGTATCAAATATATTTATTTTAAGTTTTTACTATTTTTTGAAGTCTAGAGTTTTGGTATGAGCTGCACTAGTTTGATTCTAAGTCACAGTTTGTTTTCTAAAAAGGAATATTTCCTCATGTCAAAGCTTGGCTCAAAATCATACAGTCGTCGTTGTCTTAAAACTCATGTGAGAGTGATATTTTGCTTCCATTTGCGTTTAAGACAGAGTATCAGTCAAAGAAGAATTAGTCTTTGAAAGGGAAACCATTGTGTGATTCTTAAGACACTTAAATCCTCATCAGGACGAAACAGACTTTGAAGATTATTGCGAATCAGATAAGGGAGTGAAGGCTCCGTTCTCTGTAGGAGAGACTACATAGCAGGTGCATCACTGCCTAAGAGCTTTGATTTCTGTCTGCTAATATGACCGAAAAAGATCTCTAATCAGCAGACTGTAGTTTCAGGTTGTTAAGTCTTTTCTTCTGAGCAACAGTTTCATCTTTGACCTGAAATTTGGCAGACAAAAGGACTATTGAAACTAAACTGCTGTGAAAATGTTTTGGTGAATTGACAGTTTCTGACAAATTCTCTGGGAGTTTCTTGCCTGTGATACTTGATTCTTTTTAGAGCAACAAAAGTTACAGCATAATGTGTCTGAAAAACTGAATTCAGAAACATAAGCCAGAAAGTGTTAAATTCTTGGGGCTTATTAACTCTTTAGACCTTGGTTATTCTCTTAAAATGTCTGTAGAAATACACTGTGTTTAGCTGCATTATTTTTAAACTTGTCGCTCTAATAGAGGTCTAAAACCATAAGAAACTTATTTAGCACTGAAATCCATTTCACTTTGTCCTGGCTCTCTTGACTGTCGGTACAGTTGTGAAAGGCTTGTTTTTTACAACGGTGTAATTATGATACATATGCATGCATTGTAACTCTTTATCTGTAAAATAGAAAAATTTATACTATTAGAAAGAATAATTGTGATAGCTCACTGTCGTTATTTATAACTTTCAGGTTTAAGTTGATAGACATTGATAGAAATTTATTATTCAACTTGGAGAAAATCCTTACTGTTGAAGCAGTGGTAACTAGGAATAGTGTGATGAAGGAGGTAATAAAAATGTCAACATTGAAGCATCTTTCATGATTGCAGTTTCAACTGGCTATGAGAAACTTGCATTAAAAACTTCCATCCTTCATTTTGCACCGTTAATTTTTTTATTTTGAAGACACTATAGTGTCAGGTTGAGTGAGCTTAAAATGATAGTTGAGGGATTTTGATACTTTTTTTTTCTTCACATAGACTCTTGAAATATGAAGCTTATAGAGTCTTTTTAACAAATGAAAATAATTTCTAACATACCTAACTGTTTATGTTCATAGTGCAGGATGTGGAAGAACAGGAGCCATCTGTGCCATAGATTATACATGGAATTTGCTTAAAGCTGGGGTAAGGAATCTTAAAAGAAGAAATTTTATGGCATTCCGTCATTTCATAACAGTGATTGATTTAGCTCCTAAATGTTCTAAAATAGTGAAATGTTTAAGATGTTCCAGAAATCTTTTGACAGGTTGGATGTTTATTTTCATTGCATTCATGCTTTGGTATATATTTACTTGCCTTTGACAGCAAGTTTTTATTCAGAGTTTTACAGTGACTTCTTTTAGATTTTTAAAATATATTTCAGTATAAAATGATTTTGAATTTAACTTTTTCAATGTTTCTGCTTAATCTTGCAGATCCTAAAGGCAAATATTTCAAATATACAGGGATAACTTCATTCTGGGATTTGAAGTTATAAACCATTATTAAAGTTGCAGTCATATTAATGCTGTCATTGGATGTATAATTTTAAAAACACTTGAAATGCTCTCATCTGGCCTAAATCAAATGTTTAAAACCAGTTCTGGAAAGGAACTGCTTTTTAAAAAAATTCTGAGTAGATGCAATATGGAGAGAACAGACTGGCTTTACCTACAGAATTTAAACATACTCTTGGATGTCTAACAGCTTTTGTATTGCTATTCTGACAGTTATGTCAATGTAATTGAATTCCTTCTACATTTCAGAAAATACCTGAAGAATTCAATGTATTTAATTTAATACAGGAAATGAGGACACAAAGGCATTCTGCAGTGCAGACAAAGGTATAGTTTGTATAGAAATGACTCTTTATCGTATCATAATATACCATCATTCTTTGTAAAGATGTCATGCACTAATTTTTATCTGGTAACCTGCTACAGGAGCAGTATGAACTTGTCCATCGAGCCATAGCGCAACTGTTTCAAAAGCAACTGCAAAAATACGAAAGTTGTGCAGACTGGAAGATTGCAGATGGAGTGGTATGTGTCTTTCCCACATGAGTTTCAATCGGTTGTAGTGGCTAGCTTCTGATCGAGATTTTTAAAGTATTCGGTGGTGTTAAGGCACATACAGAACTGGTTTGGGCTACAAGTGTTTTCTGCTGAGTAGGGACAGTTATTCTGTACTCAGCTTACACTGAGGACTTGGTTGTAAAAGTTGTCAGGTGATTTAAGGAATTTTTACCACATATACCAAATGCAATTGCAAAGGGGGAAGCAATAGAAAGGATTCTAGTATGGATGAAATGTAGAACTGACTCAATATTGAAGTTGTGAAATGTGCCCTCACCTTGATGAGGTGGCAGTAGTTGGCAGCCAATCTCTTGCTTTGACTGGCAGTGCTTACCCTAATTCTGATATATTGGCAGCAAATGAAATTTTATCTAAGCCTGACCTTCTGAAAATTACTTGTTAAACATTGTGATAAAGTTAAAAATAAAAACTCCAGCCTGCATATATGTGTATCTATGTATAAATAAATGCACATGTGTGTACGTGTTTATAGATGAATTCTATCTGACCTATGTTTAGCTTAAACTCTTGAAAGGGGAGAAACTTCACTGAAATTTGCTTTTCTCCCTTCCACTCTACGTGGTGTTGGGCCCAATTTTAAACCGGTAGGTGAGCATTCATCTCACTCTTCAACGGAGACTTGGATATTATGTGCTGTTCTGTACTGCATTGGTCTTGGCCCAACACAGCCGTGATGTAGTTGAGCAGGACTGGCAAGAAGTGATCTTATTAAGTTCTCGTATTGTCTTGAACTACTGTTTGCACTGGAACAGATGGAGGGAAAGAAAAGTAACTTAAAAATGCTTTTGTCAGGAAGCTTCCTAATCTACCCTTTTAACAAAGGAGAAAAAAAAGAAAACTTAGAAAAATAGTACTTTTCATTGGTAATCATGATATTTGAGGATTTTTCTGTCTTTCTGTCCTTTAAATTTCATGTCCCCTATGTTTTTTTTTTTTTTACTATTTTTATGTTCAGATATATTTTCTTTGCTACTACTGGGCACTATGTGAAAAAAGGTTTTTTTGGATCAAAGTATTCTCTCTCCTCCACTGTCCAGAACTGCTTGCCACCCTTTATCCTTGGACTGTGTTTTGTTTATTTGGTAATTTTGCTTGTCTTTTCAGTACCTGATTGGTGTAGGCTCTATATAGCTATCTAGAGGGAGTAGGAACAGTATCTTCAAGACCCTTTGAAATAATCTGGTAGCAATTTAAAATTTGCCTTTATTAAAAGGTATCCCTTTAATTTTAGGGGTTTAGGTGTTCTATATTGTGCTTTATAGGAAGTCTAAAATGTTTTTTATTCTTGGGAAAAAGGCATATACCCTTCTGTTAACGCTGAAGAATTTATATCAGTTCATGCAGTAGTTCTGAGGTCTTGAGTCATGACAAGAAACCTGATGGACTAAATACAATATGGATAGGGCAGGCTGTTTTAATTTGTTATAGGCTTGATATTCAGCCTAGCTGGTGTGTGAATTTACATTTTATTTCTCAGGAATGAGCATGATAGAGTTTGGAATGTGCAGATTTATTAGCTTTCTATAGAAGTGATTCCTAATTACTTGATTTTTGGTCATAAAATAATAAGCAGATCAGTCTACTGTATCTTCTGGTTAATCACTTTGATGTCACCTGTGTCTGCACTCTTACATAGGATCAAAAATGTCTCATATTATTTACATGTGTTCCAGAAGATCTGAATAAGGAGGTGACACAGTATGCTGATACTATGTCTGTAACAAAGGCAAATGCTGTCTGTAAAGAATTGCACATCTCAAGAGATTTGAGTGACTGAGTAATAAAATGAGCAACTAGATTATGGTTAGGTAATGTGTGTGGGGGTGAGACAGGGAGAAATCCTGAGTCTCAACATCCAGTGAGTTTTGAGTTTTGCTTGGAAATGATCTTGGTTACAATCAATAAATTGTAAAGGAAATAGAATTTTAGCAATTATTTAGAAACTAACAAGAGCAGAGAATGTAATGTCATTGTGTGGATACCTCGCACCTTGAATACTGTCTGCAGGTCTGATCTGCTTATCGCAAAATCGTGTTACAGAATTAAGGAACTAAAAATTAGGACAATGATTAAAGGTGTCAGAAGGCTCCATCTAAAGAACAAGCAGACTGAACAGGAAAAGAAATGGCTGAAGTTAGATATGATAGAGGCTAAAGAACAGTCAAAAGCCAATTTCTATTAATGGTTTCTAAAGGGTATCAATGAGACCTGGCAGACTTCATATACCAGGAGATAGTTCTTCGTACAATGTGAAGCTGCAGAGCTCCTTGCGACTGAAAGCCTGTAGCTTTGAGGTGAATATCATGTTAGAATCTTCTGTGAATTTGCCCAACTTCTGACCTGTGAAATTCCAGAGAAGCAAACTGTTGGAGAACATCCTAGGGAAGGATCCCTGCATGCCTGCTCTGTCCTTATTCTTCCCTGTAAGTTTCCTTTTGGTCACTGCTGGAAACAGAGCAAAATGAATCCTTCAGTCTGACTGGGTACAGCCTTTTTTGCATTAGAAAATGATACTTCTTCATAGTGTAGCTTGAACATTTCTGCAAGGGAGTTGAGGAAAAAAGTCTGATAGGTAAAGCATTGCTGTATCTAAAAATTTGGTGCTTGAAATAAATGTGCTGTTATGCTTTAGTTAGGAAATTTGTATTCAGGGAATTAGCTGGGGTAGGCTTAGCTCTGCTTTGGTTATGTGAGGTAGAAGACTACCCTGTAAATCCAGTTGAATATCTGCTTGTAGCTTTAGCCTGATGCTCAAAACTTTGAGGCTCGCTTGAGACAGTGGTTTTGCTATTCTGAGAAAGCTCCCTTTTTTTCTCGAAGGGTTTTATGTAGCATCTGTTGTATATAACACCTGTTTTTCCCCATAAATGTTCTTTTTTTTTTTTTTTTTCTTTAACTGAGATACATCCCAGAATGTTTGTTTGGTTTTAAAAGGAAACAAACTCTGGTGCAGAAAGTTTTCTAATAACTTTAATAGGATGTAATATTCTAAGGTTCCGTCTCAGATATTACTCTGCCTGCAGATGCTACAGCAACTGTGGGATCATGTACATGTGAAGGGTTTTAATATTCAGTGGTAACAATTCCAAATAAAAGAATGTGCGTACTTTGGATATATTACTGTTAATTATATAGGAGATACTACTGAACTGAAGAGGAAATGTTCTTTTGTCGTTCATTTATTGTATTTTGATAGTACTCTGAAGATTTGGACTACTCTGTAGGGTTGGCTTCATGGTTTTGTTGTCCAATTGCTTTTCCAGTTTCAAGCAGTGTCTGAAATGAATTGAGTTACTGAAGCTTTGTAAGCAGTGTTTGCCAGTAACATCACAGTAAAAAGTTCATCTGATTGGCAACAAGTAGCAGTATTCACGGGGAAGTAGCTTAGACACAATCCTGAATGTGTGTTCCTGTGAACTTGCCAACTTTGCCCTGCTGGAAACAATACTGTAAAAAGTCAACAAAAAACCCACATGCAGGGTTTGAAAATAGACTTATAATAGGGTTAGAATTTCTATTAGAATTTGACAGAAGGATTCAAAATCATGTAGAAAACGCACATATGGTCATGGAATCATAGAATGCTTTGGGTTGGAAGGGACTTTTAGGTGTCATCCAGCCCAACCGCCCTGCAGTGAGCAGGAACATCTTCCACTAGACCAGGCTGTTCAGCGCCCCGTCCAGCCTGGCCTTGAATGCTTCCAGGGATGGGGCCTCCGCTACCTCTCTGGGCAACTTGTTCCAATGTTTCACCACCCTTACTGTAAAAAAATCTTCCTGATATGCAGTCTGAATCTCCTCTCTTTCAGTTTTAAGCCATTACTACTTGTCCTGTCACAACAGGCCCTACTGAAAAGATTGTCCCCCTCTTTCCTAGAGGCCCCCTTTAGGTACTTAAAGGCCTCAATAAGGTCTCCCCGCAGCCTTCTCTTCTCCAGGCTGAACAGCCCCAACTCTCTCAGCCTTTCCTGCTAGGAGAGGTGTTCCAGCCCTCTGATCATTTTTGTGGCCCTCCTCTGGCCCAGCTCCAACAGATCCTTGTCCATGATATAGTGTAATGTAGTGCAATGTAGTAATTGTGCACTCTTAACATACAGTTATACATATTGTGAATGTATAAAACTATAAATGTACTTAAAATAATACTAAGTAAATGAAATTATATCAAGAAAAGATTTCTTCCGATACCAGATAGAGTACTTTCAACAGTCCCCCAGAGTAGCCGTATTTGAGGGCAGAGATGGAATTGCTGTTGAGAAACAAATTTCTTCTGGTGAGAAAAGACTCAGGTGCTAAATTTGATCATCAGAACTTTTTCTTCCCTCCTGTTACAGGACTTTTAAATTATCAAACAGTTAAATTTTAATGGAGTCTTGGACTCTGCTCCCTTTCCACTGAAATGCTTGATCATATCGTCATGTTTTTGGAGTCATTAACTGTGTGTTTCTCTCCATCATTGGTTTTGTTATTATTGCTGTGAAAATATTACACTTGGTTTTGTGTTTGGCAGCTTTGAAACATATGTGAGCTGATTAGTCTTGATCATCTGATATGATCGCTCAGATTTGTATCAGCAGAATATTTTGTGAGTTAGTTGAGAGGCATCTCTGTGATCCGAAGTGAACCATGGTTGTCTTGGAAAGTCTGAATTGGATGGAATTCCCTCAAGTTGGATGCTTTGTGTGTAGAGAAAGGAAAATTGATTAAAAGACAAGCAACAAAGAGTTTACTACCTCTTTAAAAATATTTCTTGTTGAATTTTGTCTCTTGACGATAACAAACGTGTTACAGTACTGGAAGTCCTTGTTTTACCCTTATCTGCTAGTTGAAGCTTGTATTAATATACACTTTCTCCAAAATATGGCAATGCTGGTGTTCTCAAGTATCTCTTGCATTTCTTCCTGTAGAAGTGACAGAATTCTGTTGCTGCAGTTGATTACACGTTTAGAAGCTGTGGAGCAAATGGCTGCTATAAAGAATGTTGATATTCAAGATGTTAGTGGTTTGGAACCTCTAAGTGAAAAAGACTTTGCTGTTCAAATTCTCTTCACTGTTTTGCAGCTTGGAAGGATATTTTTGGCCATTGTAGCAGTCTGAAAAATCATATATGTCTTCAGAGACATTTATCTTGTTTGCCTGTGCTTGGAAAGTTTTACTTAATCTGAATCATTTCAGTGTATCGTTTCAGTCTGAAATATTTATCTTTTTTTATCTACTGATGCTCTGTGGTTCCCATGCTGCTTTATGATAAGGGCGAAAGGAATGCCTCAATTCCTTTTAAGGGAAACCATGAGATTACTTCTGGAAGAGTCTTTGCAGTAAATTTGCTAGTACTTTACCAGTAGAGAAAGCTTCTGAATAACATTTAAGTGTTTCCAGTGTGAGTTCCAAAAGAAAATTGTGCATTGCAATTCCTGGGCAAAAGACTTTGAACTGCAGGCGCAATGCCTGTGAAATCTCAGTCTAAAATGTGATCCTCTATTTGTGCAGAGTTAGCGACAGCTCTGGTGATTCAGCCACTGGAGGAAGTGGGGGGGCAGGGGGGGGAGCCCCACCCTTGGGAGACGATAGCATAGTTTAGGTCACCTTAGCAAGTTGAATTCAGACACTGCATCTGCCGTGAGAATTCTTTCTTCCTCTGCGTTATCACAGGAACATGAGTTACTCTGTGTTGTATGTAGACTAGATGTGATCACACTCCTAAGTATCTGACTTTATGGTCATCTCATTTGTTAAAGTAGTCTTTCATAGATAGATATACACACATTTCATATATATATATGTAATTTAACAGAATACCTAGAAAGTCCTAACTAACAGCGTTTTCACTGGATGCGACTGGCTGCTCCTTCAAATCAGCGAGGACATTGGAATTCTTGAGCTGTTCAGCAGTTGATACATATAGAAGCAAAGGCTGAGGAAAGCTCCTATTCTTTTATTCATTTTATTGTCCATGTATTACCCACGTATTGCTTCTGTTTTCTGAAAGTGAGAAGCCTGCCACAATAGGATAGGTATCTTCTGTAAGCAGGGCGCTGCGCTGAACACTTATTTATATAACTGAATTGCACATTTGTTAATACATTTAAAAAAAATAATTCTATATGATGACCCTTGTGAACTACGTATGTTGTCCTCATTTTTCTAAGGTGACATGTTTAAAAATTGTGTTCTGCCTGAAAACACAGCATCTGTCTAGAGAAGGAAGAGAGTGTTGACTGATGCCAATAAGCTGTGATTAGGAAGGCTGGAAGGCTTTGTCTTAATGCTGCCATCTGCTCTTCTCACTGGATGAGGTCATCCCAGTGAGGTAGCCTACAGTCACTGTTACAGTTGAGCTTCCTCTGTTCTGCTCCAAGCTAGTTGTTCTACGTTTGCCAATTCGCTTACTTTGATGTATGGCAGAAGGGTAAATCTGTGAGTTGGTATTGCTCAAGGTTGCACCAAATACCGGTTGTTTGCTGTCTCTTGTGACACAGAACTGAGAACAAGTAACAGACTTGCTCTGGGGATTCAGCAAGCAGTGTTTCTGCAGTTAAAACCAAGAAGAGATCCGGTAGTAACTGAGCATGATTACTTAAAAATGCTGCAGCAGAATAAAATCGGTATGAGCACTGTTTTCTTTCCTGTATGGGTTGGGGTATTTGTTACTGCTTGAAACTTTTATCATCTTCAACCTTTGAAATAAAAATCCTTCACTTACTGGGGAATGAGTTGTCCAAAAGTGGATGAAGCCTTCACAGAAACATCAGTCTGTTGAGCTAATTGTGAAGTGCCTCTTTTTTGGTGACAATAATTCCTGTGACATTCTTGCTCCTGATTTAATGTGAGTAGAACAGAGTGAACTGATCCTGGTTTTAACGTAATGCACAAGTGCAAGCTTATGAACACATACCTGCCCGAAGCCGTCCCCATGTATGAAGCTGGGGTAACCTCTGACTTCTCTTCTGGGATTGAATTTAGAAGTATCGTTTTGTGTGTGTTTGTTTGTTTGGGGGATTTTTTAAAAATTTTTTTAAGGAATTGTTTTTGGAAACTCTCTGTGGTTATGTATGTGCCTCAGGCATTTGAGATCATACACATTTTTGCAAGGTGTACCTGTATGTTTCTTTACTAGTAGTGATAATGGCAGTTCCTCTTCAACTACTCTGCCCATCTCAACTAGAAACAGCTTCTTACTGCATACGTAGAGTTAAAAAAACCTTTGACATATGTTAGCTTTTTTAATAGGCTTTTTCTTCCGCCTGGGAGAAAAGCATATCTCAGGAAACATTCTGTTCACAAACACAGAAGGACAGGGATGCAGCTGCTGGTTTGTTTTCTGGACAAGTTAGTCCACGCCACAGCCAACAGGCACACCCTTTCCCTTGCCAGTACCTTTTAGAAAACTGAGTGCATGAATAAGAAATCTGTTCTTCAGAACTTCTGTGCTGGCGGAACTGAACTGGAATACTTTTCTGATCTGTAGTAGGATGGAGAAGTTGGTGGTCAGGGGGAGGAACTCCTGCTGTGGAATCCCATGCTTTCTAATACCGCTCTGCTTTAGGAAACTCGGGTGGGCTGTGGCGCTGAAACAAGGCGAACAGCCCGCTCTGTTCTCGGGATGCAGTTGCATTAGTTTCTAACTCTAGTTGCTAGTAATTATAATTGAGGGGTCTTTTCAGTACAATATCAATATGTTTGGTGCTATTCATAGTCACGACTGCATATGGAAGAGATTCAGCATTTACTCAAGGAGCTGGGGAGGGACGTGACACAACTGTTGAGCAGGAAACTGAATCGCTGCTGTTGGATACTGTAAGCCTCAGCATCTTTGGCATCAACCTTCAGAAAGATACTCTGCTTGAGTGAGGGCAATAAAATTCATTTTCATGTGTGTTAAGGGCAAATTGGTCTGTACGGTCACCCCCTCCCTGATGTCAAAAGGCTGGAAATGGCTTTTCTGCATATTTGAGAGGAGGCTGGTAAGGGGTTGGATGTTTATGCCTCATGGTAATGTTTCATTCCATCAATGACTAGGAAAAAGAGAGATGGTTTTTCTTGTAAAGTTAGTATGTCTACAATAGTTTGCAGCTGATTTTTAAAAGCTCTTTGAGCCCTTAATGTTTTTCAGTAAGTCATGGAAAACTGACAAAGGACTTAAAAGGGTACCTTTGTTCCTAGATAAAATAATGAGGTCCAGCATTCAGTTTACATCTCAAGCATAGCATTCATAATACTTTTTTTAATATCTCATTAGCCTTTTTGGTCATTCTACTTTTTTGAACATTGACTTTTTGTACACCATGTCTTGATGACAGCGCTTTTTGCTGAGAATGATTGTTAAGGTAGTACTGATGCAGTAAATCTCTGAAGGTGTTTGACGTGCAACCAGTGTTGTTTATTAAGAAGTTAGAATGATACAAAACCTCATACATTAATTGGGTTAAAACCTAGTTCACAGTATACTTCACTTCAAGAGCCAACCAAAGTATAATCATCCTACTTCAGTAAGGTACAGCATGATCAGTTGACCTGATATAGCTATTAGTTTTTTATGCATTACCCCAGGAAAACCAAAAATCATTATTAATAAAACTAACAGAGACTTAAACAGTGTACTGCAACATAAATTAAAAAAAAAAAAAAAATCTGGGCTATTTGGCAAGTTGAACAAGAGTCTGCTTTGCAAAGAGTAAAGGCGCAGATCTGGAAACAAAAAGGGGCAGAATTTGGTATGGAATGAAGGCTTTGCATGTGGTCTACATGTCTAAGCTCCAAATGTTAGTGGGGCCAGTTGATCCCTTGCCTTCATCCCCAGCTTACTGGCTGGTCACTTACTGGTTGATGAAAAGCTCAACATGACCCAGCAGTGTGCACTCGCAGTCCAGAAGGCCAACCGTACCCTGGGCTGCATCCCCAGCAGTGTGGGCAGCAGGGCGAGGGAGGGGATTCTGCCCCTCTGCTCCACTTTGGTGAGACCCCCCCGGAGAGTCCTGTGTCCAGCTCTGGAGCCCTCAGCACAGGAAAGACATGGGCCTGTTGGAGCGGGGCCAGAGAAGGGCTGCAAAAATGATCAGAGGGCTGGAACACCTCTGCTATGAGGAAAGGCTGAGAGAGTTGGGGCTGTTCAGCCTGGAAAAGAGAAGGGTCTGGGGAGACCTTTTTGTGGCCTTGCAGTAGTTAAAGGGGACTTATAAGAAAGCTGGAGAGGGTCTTTTTACAAGGGCATGTAATGATAGGACAAGGTGTAATGGTTGTAAATTAAAAGAGAGTAGATTTAGACTGGATATAAGGTAGAAATATTTTATAATGAGGGTGGTCAAACACTGGAACAGGCTGCCCAGAGTGGCAGTAGATGCCCCATCCCTTGAAACATTCAAGGCAAGGTTGGACGGGGCTCTGAGCAACCTGGTCTAGTTGACGATGTCCATGCTCATTGCAGGGGGATTGGACTGGATGACCTTTAAAGGTCCCTTCCAACACAAACTGGTCTATGAAAACCAACTAACCTTGGTTGACTGCAATGGGAGCTTCAGTTGTGGTCATCTAAATTTTAGTGGCTTTTATTTGCTAATTGAAGCTCACTCCAAAAAAAGGAAATAAAAAACCAACTTGATAGTTTCAGCCAGTGGTCAGCAGGACAATGAACTCCCTGTGCAATTTGTCTGAAAGGGCTAACACAAGCCATTGATACAGCAACAATGGGGTACTTCTGCTGGAGTACTTCTGGAATACTGTGTTGGACAGCTAGTTAATGGGGGAGGTTAGTGAAGGCCAGTAAGAAAGATTATGAGATTTGATATGATAGCTATTTTAAGACTAACAATGAAAATGTAACTAATGGATCTAAATTTAAGTGAGGGTAGTTGGTTGTTGAGGTAACTTAATTATGGTTTATCTTCCAAAGCTGAAAATGCTTACCAAATTCAAATGTATCTATCCCATTTGAAGCAGAAATTTTTTGGGAATTCTTTTGTTTTTTGAGACCAGAGAAGGTCAGTCTCTGTCACCCAATCTGAACAGGCAGGCTGGCAGATAGGCCCGGTTGCATAACCTGGTATTGTGCTTTGAAATATATTACACAGATTCGAGATGTTTGCTTGTTCTTTTTTAAAAATGTTTTTCAAAAGAAAACTCGTGCAAGAAAAGCTGTTAGGTAAGATACATATTACACTCAAGATAACACTGAGGTCCTCCTTGTTTTGTTGGATCTTTGGCTGTGGCATGTGTATGGAAATGGTGTATCAGCTTTCAACTCTTGCATGTTCTGTTTTTATTTTCATACATGTACATTTATACATATTTGTAATGAGTCTGGCTGGGTTGGAGTTAATATCCTTCATATCTGCACTCGGGGTGCTGTGTTTTAGGTTTGTGACCAAAACAATGCTGATGCAACACTGATTTTCCAGCTATTGCTGAACAATGTTTGCACAGTATCAATGCCACCTCTGTTTCTACTCTTCCCTCCCAGTGAACGGACTGGGGGGGTGTGCAGGAGGTTGGGAAGGGACCCAGCCAGGCAGGTGGCCCCAGCTAACCAAAGAGGTATTCCATAACACTACACTCAGCAATACAGAGGGAGAAGAGGGGGGTTCAGTGAGGTTAACCATCTTTTGCTCAGGAACTGACTGGGCGTAGGTGTAACTGTGGAAGGAGGCCATTGCTTTTGCATCACTTGAGTTGTTTTGTTTTCTTTCTCTTTTCTCTGACTTCTCCTTTGCTTGCTACATAATTTTATCTTGAGCCACAAGTTTTCTGGCCTTTCCTTTTCCCTCCAAGGCTGGGAGGAAGTAGTGAGCGAGTGAGTGACTTTGTCGTGCTCAGCTGCTTACCGGCTTTAACACACAACAATATTCTATATCTATATGCATATAAATGTGTATGGATACAATATTTATAAATATATACAAATATATCTCATGTTTATGGGCTCCTAGAATGAAATAAAAATCTTCATGCTTTGCTGAGTAAGTTAAACTTCATTGTGTGCAAATAGATGATTTGGAAGTGTTTTAGAACAATGCATTGAATCTTATCCACTTGTCAAATTACAGGCCGAAATTCTCATTTTCTTACTGCACTGTAGATTAGTCTTGTCTTATGGACTGATTGTACAAATGCAAGTAATTAGACTGACTGGAAAATAAATGCTTTCAATATGAATAATTTCAAGGGCATAAGGGAGCTTTCTCACTGCTAACCTGAAAGATTAGTTTTGAGAACTTGCTCTAGTGGATTATATAATTACATGTGAAACAAAATGTTTAGTTGGAAAAAATTAGGATACACAAAATATAAAATGATATTGTGAATTGAGAGTAGAACTTAATCTGTATGTAATTTTGAAAATTATCTTTATATGATAGCCAAAAATATGTAATATTGTCATACATTCTTTTCAAGTATCATGACAGATCTTTGGACCTTACAGTTTAAGTATTGTGTGTTCAGCTTTACGACCATGAATAAAAATTTTTTCTTTTAATCAGGATGAAAATAATACAGAGAATGCTGTCAGTTCTTCAGATGCTGAGAAACAGGATTCTCCTCCACCAAAGCCTCCACGGACCCGCAGGTAGTTAATTATGTTAATATACTATTTCAAGATGACAGATTGAATGCTTCATAAATAAAAAGTAGAATAAAACTACTGATACTATAAAGACTTTTAAGATGCAAGTTTTTTTATTTATAAATAGGAATATATGTAATACAAATAGAAGTCTTGATTGGCCCTGTAAATACAAGCTTTAGTATCTTTGCAAAGTATGTTTTTGAATAAACCAATCTTGCAACGAATACACGTGAGTAGACAGGCATACCGCTTTAGTAATCAGGTATGTTATATCTGCTTGTGCTCTAATTCTGCTAGGTGATAGTAGGAAAACACACTTCAAAACAGGCTCAAATAATGACCAAACTCACGCTTTTGGAGGCAAAAATATAATGAAAAATATCCATTTACTCAAGAAAATGTTACCTCACAGACAAGTACTGCTATTGAGTATGCCAACAAAATGCTTTTCTTATTGAGAGGAAAAATTGGTCTCACCAATCCTTTTGTTCAAGAGGAAAAAGAAAATCCTCTCTAGCTGTTCAAATACATAGTCTTGACTCTAAGGCAGCCAAAAGTAAATCTGAGCCAACAGACTCGTCTGCCTAAAATGGGTACCCAACCTGAGTGTTAGCTAAAGAAGCAACTCTCCTGAGGTAAGTGCCGAAGTTCCCTAGCTAGTTTCTGGAAGGCTTATAGGCCCTTTGGCAGGTGACCTTGCCTGTGCTACGTTGCCTGTAGTTAAATAGGCATTGAAGGTAAGCACTTGGGTTTCCTGAAGCTGTAGAATGACATAAGAAACCACCAGCCAGTTAATACTCTTGCATAACTTTTAGTCATATAAGGAAAGTAGTTCTACTGCTTTAAAATACATCAAACTGGAGTAGTGCAAGGTCAGGTTGGTAGTGGGAATTCCTGGTTTTTTTGATACTTTAAAGGTAGAAGATGAGAATTAACCCGTTCTTTCCAGTACTGCATTTGGCAGGGTACAAGTGATGTGGTAAAGTGAGCCTGTTTTTAAGGGGTTAGCAAGATGAGAACGCTAATTATACCATAAAATGAATTTTTAAGCCCTAAAATATTCTAGATTTGGTAAAGGAGGAAGTTTAAATATGTGCGTATGTATATAGAAAATGTTAATTGGACATAGAAAGCCATTTGAAAATTGGTGACTTGGAATGGGGAACAGTGTGTGTGTGTGTGTGTGTGTTCAATATTGCAACATTATCTTCTTGCACAGGAATAAGCATAGCTTAAAACTGGGTATGGAAGTATTTCATGTTGCTATCAACTAGTAATTCAGACCAGGTCTGGAATATTGCATGAGCTTCTAATGCCCCCTCTAACAAGGACATCAAAGAACTACCATAAATAGACCTATGGCTCTACTTCTTTAGTGGCCCCGGGGATGGTATTTGCAGTAAGACAACTTTGGAAGTAATGTATGGTAAGGACCATTAATGATACAGTAGGGTAAGAATATGAGTTGCTGCTGTAGTTAACTTAGCATTAGTTATGTCAAGCATGAGTTAAAGGAGAATATGACATTGGAAGAGAGAGATGGAAATGAGTTGGGACTTCCACAAACAAATGGCACACAGTTTGTGCTATGTAGGTAATATTATTTTTACCTTATTTAGACTGATGGTAATGTGATCGTATTCAATTACATAGATTAAAGTGATGACAGTGGAGTCTGTTAACCTGTGTTCATGATGAGTTTGAAGCTCTTCTTGAAGTTAGTCACTGAACTTAAATATGATTTCTGTCCAATAGGTAATTACGTTATTAGTGTCCCTTGAAATAATCTTTGGTGTACCTAAGTTTTTATCATTTTTATGTAGTAATCATAGATGCATAATTCATGTTTTAGCACTCATCTGTCTTATCTGCATTGCATTGTTCTTTACTTGCTGCATTATTAAGTGAAAATCTTTTAATCTCTTATAAAACCTGGTCTTTTTTGGGCCTGCTTCCATGAACTCATACTTTCCCATCTGCCAGCACTGGCAGGAAGATTGTTTCCTTAGAGGTGAATAAATGGGAGCTTTTAGCAAAGCTGTTGTCTCTTTCAAAGGGAGGTTATTTTTGAAAAACAATTAATTACACCCCTCATGGAAGATGCTTCTGAGGAAAGACTTCATTTGCTGTTAGTCACATCTGCTCAGAATACCCACTAATGAGCATGTTTTTTCTTCATGAAGGAGGAAATTTTACAAATCCGCAGTCTGATTCAGTCAGGACTTGGAGCCGGGTTTTGCGTATTGTGGATGTTCTGGCGTAGGCTGACATCCTTTTCCTGGGGAGGATGGGAGAGCAGAATCTGTGAAAGATTCTATTTTAATCCCTATATGGAGAAGGAAACATAAATTTGAGACATCTCCTTATTGCATCTGTAGCTTTTTTCCCAAACCATTCTCTTACCACTCTTTTTCATGTCCCTTCTATTATTTTTCTCTATATTGCTGTGACTAAGAATATCTTTGTACAGCTATTTTAAATATTTGTCTACATCTGTTCTGTAGTGAAGGTTTCCAAGTGGTGTCTAAGAGTCATTACATTTACGGATAAGCTCATATTCAATAGGTACTCAAAAATAATCTGGTTTAACCCACATTTTTAGTTTGAGTTAGAATTTTCTCTTGGAACTTGCTTAAAATATTTTTGTTCAGTAACATTTTTAGGTTGCGAGCCGAATGTGTACTTGAGCTTTACACGCACTGTCTCTGAAGAAATTACAATCAAGTTGCTAAATATTTTTTTTAAAAGAATAAGGCTTTTAAATTCTTTATATGCTGTGTTGCAGTTGGCTGTAGAATGTGTAATAGTAAAGCAACCTGCATTTATTTTTTTAAGGCAGGGCTTAACAGTTTTTGTTCTTGTAAAGCAGAAAGGACTGTGGTGACTGATACTGAACAGTACTATGTGCCAGCTTAGTTTCAGGTGAGCTTGCCTGAGATGTTCCCGCCTGAGCAGGAGGAAAATTGGTTTACATCTCTTGACCTCACGGTGCTTGTCTTCCATATTTCTGTCAGACCAAGCTATGTTTGCTTAGATGGTAATGATTATGATTCCTGTTAGTTGTTTCCCGACAGCCCTGAGGCTGCTTGCTGGGTGAGATGGTGACACTTCCTCTGCAGCACTTTTCAGTGGCCAGCTGCTCCATACGTTGTGGAGTTTTCCATAAAGGCGGCTTTCTCACCTGCCTCTTCTCTTGTTTGTGACAGGTTCATAGGACAGGTCATCTCTGTATTATCTTTAGATTTGTAGATGTCTTCCTCTTAAAAGTGTAGCCAGTAGCAAGTTAACTCTCATGTCTGTACAAAGTAAGGAGGAGATGCCACTAAAGACTTTGCCATATGAGATTGAAAACTTGCTAGGGAGGGATAATTAACCCTTTTAGTGCTTGCTTTGACTTGGGGATGTCTTGGGGAAGGAGCGCTACAAAGTATAACTTCTAATTGTAGTTTTCTAGGCATCTTATATGTCTGTCTCTTCTTGGAAGTTACAAGTATCTTTAAGCTATTGATGTTAAATCAGTATTAAATTGGAGTTTTGTTTACTTTCATTAACTCACCATGAAGCATCTAACTACTTATTTTGCAGAGGTTCTGGAGTTGTATCGTCTTCCAACATTTTATCATCTTGTAATGCTTTAATGTAATTCATATTTGCTGTACAATATATGAACGTAGTCATTTAGGTTACCATCTATCTGCATTTGATGTTAACATCTAAAAAAAAAATTCAAATAATGTTACTCCTTGATTATTACAAAGGTAAGCAAGAACAACTCATGAGTGTGTACCTCAGCACCTTATTCTAGAAATTGCTTGGCTTTGCAGTTCATGATCACTTCCTGTGAAAGTCACCTTGAACGTACATCTATGTTAAATTTCTTTGGAGGTCTTGGTGGGGTAGAAAGCATCCTTTTTAGACGTGTTTGACTGTTTTCAGGTTAAGGCAGGAAGAGAGCATAAGTAAGTTTTTACTTTATTGCTAGATATAAGACTGTAAAGAATCAAAGTTTTAAATCTGAAAAATTGATTTGCAAGAAGTGATTTTCCATGGCTATGGTTGGAGTTTTTGCTTCAAATCTAGAAGCAATGATTGGTACTTTAGAATTCAGAGGGAGCATCTTAATACCTTTAAGGAATAGTCCTTGAAATATTTGTGTGTTCAGTAGTTCATTCTAAAGTATTTGAAAGAGCTTGTTTATTTTAATCAGGCTTGGTTGCAGAAAATTCTGTATTTTCAAGTTCAAATGCAATTTGAAAGAAATGGAGAAACTGAGACGTAAACTCACAAAAAGAAAACATGAAGTAGCAACTCTTCTGTATGCAGTGTAATGAAAGCTACATGCTGCTGCCTGAAGGACAAAAGGACGAAAGTAAAATACTGTAGCAGATGAATTTTTCTTCAGATTATGCCTGGACTTCAATCTAACGATATTTAAATACATTTTAAAGGTTACGTGCAATTCTGTTTCACTTCAAGCCCTGCAGAACTGTCTCTTTGCATCTTATACAAAACTAAGATAAAAACTATTGATGGGTGTTCCTTGTTAGTTAGCACCCTCTGATTTGCATGTCACAACTGAAAAACTAAAAAGCTTCATGTAACTAACAAGCAAAATTCACCAGTTGTTTTTTTTTATTAATTCCTTATACTTTCATACAGATTATCTGTAGTATAATTCATGACAGCTTCACTGAACTGCAGCTTTTCTTCCATGTGGATGGCAGTGATTTAATGCTTAAGTAGAATAATGTTGTTGTCTAGCTTCAGCCTGCTTACATTGAGTTTAATTTTCTTCTTTTAATTATGTGGGAGGATGTAGAGCTTGGTATCTATTTTTGGTTGATCATAGCAGCTGTGTTCCATGACCTTGGCATCGCTCTCTTTTTTGTTTGAAAATAAAACCCTACAGTATGTTGCATAGTATAACCATGGATTACTTAAGGTTTTCTTTTTTCTTTTGAACACTGGCCAAGTTTCACTTAAATCTGAACCCATGGTGCCCTGTTTTAATCATATAGCTCTTTTCCATTAAGGCTAGAATGGCTTAGATTTTAAAATGTTCTAAAAATATAGAAAATATTGCAGAAAAAGCAAAAATAATGTTGCCATTGCTTCGTTTTGTTGGTTTTTTTTCCATGTGTACATTTTTGGTGGGAAGTTGTGGGAGGGCTTTACTTTTTGACCAATTATTGTCTTTCTGACAAATTATAATGAATTTTTATTATGACAATTTTAAAAATCTGTTACTTCCTAATGCATGGTTTACCTGGTACCTGAGAATCCATTAACTTCGAGGTCTTTGGCACTAAGGCGCTGCGTAAGCTGCTCCGGTTGTGTGGCAATGACAGCGTATGCGGAAGCTGCCTTGATCACCTAGGGAAATTCCATATACAGTTACATATGAGGATTTGTCGAGTAGTGGAATGACAAGATAATTGGTAACAGCTGTGTATGAAGAGACAGTGTTAAGGCTGAGTTATGAGAAGCATTTCTGTTTTTTATAGCACAGTGTGGTTCTAGAAATGTACTTGGGAAATGCTTGCTTTTGCAATAGATAAAAGCAATGCAGGGTTAGTTTAAAGGTCTAACACAGGAAAGCTCTTTCTCAAATGGTCTGACATTCTTTGGTTCACTGACTCTTCTATCTCAATATCCTCTTTCATGAGCTTTCTGTTAGTTTCCTAGTAATTCAAATCAAGCTGTTTTTATTATACTGTCTCCTGTTGTTTGGAATAATATTAGCAGTTCATCTTCAGATAATTTTCTGCCTCTGGGGGGAGAAGTATCTGTGGAGCACAGCTGTTGGAGGAAGTGCCCAAAGAAAGCATTATGTAGCAGCCCAAAATGCCCAAGATTTTCTGGCAAGAGAGTAGAAAAAGCTACTGCCAAACAAAGACCTCTTAAATATTTCTGCTTTGTAAAAAGAAACAAAGCCATTATTTGCAATGCAGAACATGCAAAATAATAATACTATGATGTCAGTAAAATGGAGAAATTGTTACATATTCAGAGAAACCCAGGAAATCCTTGATGGTGTCTATTTCCTTTTAAAAAAAAATACATCAGAATGCTAATTGGGCATCTGATTTTCTGAGGATGGATGTTCTTCAATATTGATTTGGCAAAGAATGATTTTGATAGAGAATTTCTTATTTGATCACTGTAAACTCTCATTTAAGAGTGAAGGAATGAAATTTAACTTTGAATATAATGGGGAACGTTTTAATAGCTTTGTTTAGCTGTGTACGAGGAAGATGATTAAATAACTTTTGCATAGCTGATTTGTGCAGTATTTCCTGTATCGTCAGTTCCCCGCGTGCCTCTAAGGGGGCTGTTTTTATTCATGTGGGGTTCTCTTTGCTAGTGAATCAAATGGGAGAGTGATTTCATTAAGCAGTAATCAGTGAAGAGTTTATGAATCTGGACTGGTATTATGGGCCTGTAATCTTGTCATATCTATTTTAATGCTAATTTGGCTCTTTAGCTAATTGTAATGCCTAATGGTATGTCTGTAGCAGATAAGAAATTAGTTTTGCTGATTGCATGTATGACTCTGGTTCAGAAAAATGAGGTCAATAAGGGAAAAACCTCATTTTCAGTAGGAGGATTTAATGGAGATTACTGATGAGCGTCACTGCTGGTAAAAGGGGCACATAACCATTTATGCAAGTGGACTCCCTCTGTCCCTCTCTCACTCCCACCCCTGCAATAGAGGAGAGAAATCCCGTGGAAATTCTGCTGTCCTTAGTGTGTATTAAGTTGGAGTAAGACCGACTTTTCTTTTTTTGCTCAGCTTATCTTCGCTAATTCAAGCAAACAACTTATTCTCAAGCTTGTTCATTTTCCAAGAATGTCTAAAGGCAAAACAGTTCCCAAGTTGCTTTTGATTAAGCTGTTTGGATGTGCTCTGTATTCCTCCTTTGTTAATGTAAAGCAAAATAGCAGTATACAAGCACAGTTTGGGGAGGAACTCGAGGCCCAACCCTTTGTGACAGGAGTCAGACAGGCAGCGAATTGGAGAAGAAGGCACCTGGGAGAGCTGCAGGAGGATCTGGAGCTTTCCAGATACAAAGATACAGTAATTTGTAGAAGATCAGTTGAAAGCTGGAGAGCTCGCAGTACTTCAGTGGGTAGGGATGTTCGTAAGCTGAAAATCCAAACGGTCTCTTCAGTTTCGAATCCCTTGCGTAAGGATTTTGGCTATCCGTCCCATACTGCTGTAGCTTAGTGCTAGCAAAATCACAAGGATGAAACTCCTGCTGTAGTCTGCCCCAAGACAGGTATGCTTTCAGTCTCAAGAATTTATGCTGGCTAAGTCCTTTTTAGGGCTTGCTTGCAAGTAGGGGAGCTAATAGTATTGCTTTGGTTTTGCGTGTGATGCGACATGCAGACAAGTAACGAGAGCCTGTCTGATGCCTTTCACTCAATAGACAGGAATTCTTGTGCAATTGTGTGGTCTTTAGCTCTATTCCCTATAATTCCTAAAAGCGAGCCCACTGTTGGCTTTATTCCAGTGTAACGGAAAGAGCACATTTGATACTTAATGCTTTTTTGCGTTTTACTTAAATAATGCCCTTGGGAAAGAGCTAGCCGTTCAATTTTGTGGCTGTCGGGGTTTTTTTGTTTGTCCGCTATGGTCTCCAGTAACCTTTTTGAAAATACAATCAAGACTTCTGAATCATTCTTGCTTCGTCTCTTGCTGTCTAACAAAGATAGGTTGGCATATGTGAGCAGTATGAGAAGGAACCTCGCCATGGGTTGTTGGATAATACAGTACTGCAAGGATACTGAGTGTAACTTGGTACCCTGCATTATTCTTATAAGCCTTTCTACTTCTTTTTTTTTTTTAAATTAATACTTTCTTACTAATGTTGGCGGAGAAGGTGGAATTTTCTTTGGCCCACAGAGCTATGTTACTAGCCCGTGTTCTCAAGCAAAAAGGCTTTTTTGGACTTAATAGGAACAACAAGATAATGATGGAGACTTGTCTTGGAAAGCCAAATGCCTTAAATAACAAGTGCAGGAGACTGGTGCTAGCTTTTGTCAGTCTTCAAAGTGAAGTGAGTGATTTATCAAACTTTGGAATGTCTGTTATAAAGTATTTATGTTTTATCATCAGCCCAGATGTGATATTAATGACAAGCTTTTTCTTTGGTCTCGTCTGTCCATGGCTCTGAACAGTCTTGTTAATGTTTTGGCAGTATTGACAGCCTTTCTCTGTCTAGGTAGTTTTCTGATTAAAAAGGGTTTGAAAGATATACGTGTTATTTCTGATCATCTTTCATGCGTGACTGACTGTGATAATCCAGCTGAGCTTCATGAGGCTGATGTTAGACTTCTGATTTCAGACTGGGCTTCCCCTGTGAAATGTTTGTAGGAGCAAACAGACGGTGGTAGAACTGGATGCTTTCTGACTGTTCCATGTTGAATGGCAACCTGTGTTTGGCTGCCAGACTTCACCTACAATCTCTGAAGGTGTGGTTTCAATATGTAGCTGATGGCTCGTTAGGAGATTTCTTTTTCTCTACAGAATCTGTCAAGTCTCTAAAATACAAAGACTTTTTCATTCTCTTTCTTCATTTGAGTTAGCAGTAGTAGTTAGTTACACATTACTGTCATGGAAGTTCCATTTAAATAGCCTTGAAAGCACAGGGCCTGGGGAATATAATTTGTGTCCTCATCCCACTGATCCTTAGAACATGAGATTTAATACTGGCTCACCTTCTTCCAGATCTGCCAGGTATGCTGTATTCTCCCAGGCCTTACACAAATGCAGCAGGAGAATACTGTCACAGCGGTCTGTCATCTAGCAGGTAGCAAGAGGCTTTGTCTTGTTAGAAGCCTCTGCTTTCTGGCTTTTTGTGTGTAGCCTTGAATAAATTTGCAAATAAAAGTCTATTTCACAAGGGAACTGTGAACACGCTTCTGAATAGATTCTGTTCTTCAGGATGTTGGATCATGAAAGGAAGGTACAGTGCAAGGTGTACCAGTGACATCATTTTCAGGGGAAGAAATTGTCCTGCTATAACCTTATCTCTAAGAGAATGTTCCAAGTCTCCTGCTGCAGAGCTGGATTAGGGTGATTTCTGATGCCTCTGACATAGACTATCTTAAAAAACTAAAGGTATATAAGGTTTTGGCTGACTCTTGCTAATTCAAGGTTATTTGGGTGCTGGGACCGCTTGAACTTGTCAGTAAAGACTCTGTGACCCTGGGAACTGTCTGTTGCCCTAACATGGGGGGATGGGAGCATGTCTTCTAAATATTGCTGTCTTGGACATTATATGCTGGCCTGTATAGAGGCTTTATTATTCCCCCATGAAGGACGTCTCTGCCAACAGCAGGAAGTGATCTGAGCTTTGTGCATAAAATGGGCTGGTTTCTCAGCTCAAGCACGTGGCCAAATCCTTTGCAAACTGTAGTCCATCGCTTTGATAAAATGTATAATTTCCTTAAAGTCAGAGAATCGTAGAATGGTTTGGGTTGGAAGGGACCTTAAAGATCATCTGGTTCCAACCCCCCTGCCATGGGCAGGGACACCTTCCACTAGACCAGGGTGCTCACAGCCCCATCCAGCCTGGCCTTGAACACTGCCAGGGAGGGGGCAGCCACAGCTTCTCTGGGCAACCTGTGCCAGTGCCTCACCACCCCCAGAGTAAAGAATTTCTTCTTTATATCTACATCTAAGTCTACCCTCTTTCAAGTTTAAAGCCATTATCCCTTGTCCTATCATTACATGCACTTGTAAAAAGTCCCTCTCCAGTTTTCTTGCGGGCCACCTTTAAGTCCTGAAAGGCAGCAATAAGGTCTCCCCGCAGCCTTCTCTTCTCCAGGCTGAACAGCCCCATCTCTCTCAGCCTGTCCTCGTAGAAGAGGTGTTCCAGCCCTCAGTTCACTTTTGTGGCCTCTTCTGGCCCTGCTCCAACAGGTCCATGTCCTTCTTATGTTGGGGGCTCTAGAGCTGGACACAGGACTCCTGGGGGGGGTCTCACTAGAGCAGAGCAGAGGGACGGAAGAATCACCTCCCTCGCCCTGCTGGACATGCTGCTGGGGATGCAGCCCAGGATATGGTTGGCCTTCTGGGCTGCGAGTGCACACTGCTGAGTCACGTCCAGCTTTCCACCCACCAGCACCCGCAAGCCGTTCTCCTCAGGGCTGCTCTCAATCCATTCTCCACCCAGCCCGTATTTGTGCTTGGGATTGCCCCAACCCATGTGCAGGACCTTGCCCTTGGCCTTGTTGAACATCATGAGGTTCACACAGGCCCACTTCTCAAGCCTGTCCAGGTCCCTCTGGATGGCTTCCCTTCCCTCCAGCGTGTCAACTGCACCACACAGCTTTGTGTCATCAGCAAACTTGTCTGTGTTGCCAGCAAAGAAGTTAAACAGCACCAGTCCCAATACCAACCCCTGAGGAACACCACTCATCGCTGGTCTCCACTTGAACATCGAGCCGTTGACTGCAACTCTTGGAGTGTGACCATCCAGCCAGTTCTTTATCAGCTGAGTGGTCAATTTGTCAAATCCATGTCTCTTCAGTTTAGAGACCAGGATGTCATGGGGGACAGTGTCAAATGCTTTGCATAAGTCCAGGTAGATGACATCAGTTGCTTTTCCCTTATACACCAACGCTGTAACCCTGTTGTAGAAGGCCACCAAATTATTTCATTGTGTTTCTGTTCTTATCATACGTTTGGTTTGCACCTCAGGTACCACTTTGTTACTAGTCTTACATAATGAAGGGAAATGTTTTAAAGGCTCTGAAGGAAAATACCTACTTACTATCTGTAGACAAGACCGTAGTTGTGCAAAATGTTTGTAGTCAAATACTCTACACCTAATCTGAAAGTAAATTGACCATATGCCTGAAGAGCTGCTTCTTTTAAGTAGCGTAAGGTAAGCTGTAATAAGAAGTGCTGTGGTCTCAGTAATATGCACTGTACTTTGCATCATGTGTTCTGCTGTGGATGGTTTTCATACAGTGTGCACCTCACATCAGCTAAACTTGGTCTGCAATGTTAGTCTTAAAGCTATGGAGAAACTATTAAATACACAAATTGCCAAATAAAATCCTCCTGGACATGTGGAGAAAAAGAAAAGCAAAGGAAGGTATTTGGTATTAAACAGGCTGTAAGGTTTATAAAGGAAATTTTTCCTGGCTTTATTGAAAATTGAATTCCATATGCCTAGTTCCCCTGAGCCACTTCCTAAGGAAGAAAGCAGACAAAGTCCTGACATGCTGCCACAAGAGGGCCTTGCTTACAGAGTCTGTGAAAGAATGCTTTTGGGGAAGGATATGAGCAATCTTTGAACTATCAGTGAGGATTAGTTGTGGCCTGAATGCATATCATTGTGATATTCTGAAAGACGTTTGGAGTATGTTGACTTAGTTCTTGCCTACCCCATTAGTCGTATTTTTTTAACCCTTTTCTGTATGCAGTGGAAGTGCTGCTTGGAGTTCAGTATTGGCATGACAGCACTACTACTGCAGAGACAGATGGATAGTTATCTAAAATACTGTCAAAATACAGAAAACTTACACAGTTGTGTTTTGGGGTTTTTTTGCAGTTGCCTTGTAGAAGGAGATGCTAAAGAAGAAATCTTGCAGCCTCCAGAGCCTCAGCCAGTGCCACCAATCTTAACACCATCTCCCCCATCAGCTTATCCAACAGTCACTACTGTGTGGCAGGACAATGACAGATACCATCCAAAGCCAGTTTTGCACATGGTTTCGTCAGAGCATTCAACAGACCTCAATGAGAATTACAATAAGTCAACAGAACATTCAGGGAAGAACGAACTCGGTGAACGTGCAGAGAAAAGGCTGGAGCGCAACTTAAGTTTTGAAATCAAGAAGGTACCTCTTCAGGAGGGACCACGAAGCTTTGACGGGAGCTCCCTGTTGAACAGGGGACATGCGATTAAAATTAAGCCTGTGTCATCCTGTGTAACTGAGAAGAACTTGAAGCCGCAGGAGCAGATTTCAGGGGATTCATTTGTAGATGCTTCTCAAAACTCATGTAAGGAATGCAGCATGCCACAGTCTAGCACAGGCTTAATACCTTCACCGGAAAGTCTGCAGAGTCAGCAGGTTTCTGATACTCCACCAAGACCAGATCGTCTGCCTCTGACAGAAAAGGGACACGCCACGTGGTCACTGTGTGGGCCTGAAAATGCACTGCGTACATCAGTGTCTGAAGACACGTCTTCAGACGTCCTATGCCATGGCGTTAAAACTCTCTCTCTGGTATCGAACACCACGGTTGAACATCCTTCCAGTGATAATGTTGATCATACTGCTGTTTCTGTTCGAGCACCCCTCTGTTTCACTAATCCTCTTCATTCAGATGATTCTGACACAGATGAGATGAACTTTGATGGAGCCATGAGCAGAAGCGCATCTAATGTTTCAACCGCAAGTGCCACAGTTTCTGCTGCCGCTAATACTGAAAACATTTCTGCCAGAAAAGTATTGCCAATGTCTATTGCTAGGCAAGACTTAACAGCAGTAACATGTTCTGAAGATGGCAAAGGTAGGTCTCGTTGTGGTTCAGAAGTGGTACTCTTTAACCTGATTGCATCTTTAGAGTTGGACAACATGCATTTCTTTACAAGGCAATTTTCTAAATGTAAATTTAAACAGTGCAGTATGGCAGCTTCAGAAGGGGCGTGACTCTTTGCCTCACGGTTTCTGTTTTGCATGTGAGCTGTCTGTTACACTGTTGGTCCTACAGACCTTGATAAGCTGCTTCAGAAGCTTTACTGCGAGATGTGAATGCAGTCTTAATTGCAGGTTTCTGTGTTATTAGTTGGCACATTTTTTTCTCCACGTGCAATTTCATGGAAGTGTCTGTAATAATACCAGTCTTGAGTAGTCAAAGTATTTTAAACAGGCTTGTCCAAACACACATCAAATTCATGTGTACTGCTTGATGTGCTGGTCCTAAAAATGTAGATGTAACCTCTTTCGCTGGTTCACTCGTACCAGTCTTTGAAGTCACTCGTGACTTGACTCCTTTATTGTAATAGCATTGAAAATATTTAGCCCTGCTTTCCTCTTTTGCTGTGTGTGGCTGGGGAGAGACAAAGTAACATCGCTGTTCATCTAAAAATCCAAGTTGTGCTTTAGTAGTGCTTTGAAAATTGTTCAGTAGCTTTTAATCTTTCACTGCTTTTTGGAATTCTTTGAGTAAGGGAAGCTTGCAAGACTGCTTCTGCAAAAGGGTACATTGATCAAAGGCAAAACGGTCCTAAATTGTGCAGATTCAGACTTCAGTCAGGCTGGCACACTTAGGTCAGGTGGAGGACATAGCAAGGAAGAACAGATAAGGCCTCGGTAACTGCCTGTGCCAAGTCCAGCAAAGCATGTAGGAAGGCTGTGGAGCTCAAAGGAGAATGTGAGCTTCTGTGTTTTGGTTTGGCCTGGATAAATGCCAGGTGCCCACCAAAACGGCTCTATCACTCCCCCTCCTCAGCTGGACAGGGGAGAGGAAATATAATGAAAGGCTCGAGGGTTGAGACAGGGAGAGATCACTCACCAATTGCTGTCACGGACAAAACAGACTGAACTTGGGGAGAAAAGGGAGTTTAATTCATCACCAACCAAATCAGAGGAGGATAATGAGAAATAAAATCAGATCTTAAAACACCTTCCCCCCACCCCTCCCTTCTTCCTGGGCTTAACTTCGCTCCCATTTCTCTTCCTCCTCACCCCCGCTATAATATTTTTCCAACACTTGTTTTAGTCAGGCTTTTTTCCTTCTTTCCCAGAGCAATTATTGTTTATCACTGTTTGAAAGCCATTACCTCTCTACATGTCTTTATGTAGATGCTGTAAGAACATGCAAATAAAATAAGTGATGTGTCATAAATATGATAAAGAATGGGAGAAATGTCACTCAGGAATTGGATTTTTTGTAACTTATGTCTTGTTATCAAGAGTGTGTCTGTTCCCTTTTGTACAATAGTTAACACGTCCTGTTTTGTATTCAGGTTGCAGGTCTCGCAGTCCATCTGGGACTCAAGAATGTAGGGTTAGATTGCTTTGCACCTGAGATCCTAAACCGTGTCTTAGAGCGGGTTTTTCATTTTCATACTTGTTCAGGACTCTTCTCTCTGAAGCTGGGGATGCGGGCACAATCATCAGTGCAGCTTGCCTGTGGACTTACCAGCATCGTGGTTGCTTAACCATAACTGCTGGTGTGTGTGACTTTACCACATAATAAATCCTCTTTTTAATTCCAATGAAGTGAAAAGTAGTTGTACCTTGAGGTTAAACTCCAAAACAACAACAACCCCACAACAACAACAAAAAAACCCGAACTAAACCAAAACCCAAAAAAGTCTTTCAGTCAGTGCATAATCCATAGTGACTTATTGGAGGCCCCATCCCTGGAAACATTCAAGGCGAGGCTGGACGGGGCTCTGAGCAACCTGGTCTAGTTGAAGATGTCCCTGCTCACTGCAGGGGGGCTGGGCTAGATGACCTCTAAAGGGCTCTTCTTCCAATCCAAGGCATTCTATGGTTCCATGATTCTATTTGCAGATTTTACAGATCCTATTTCAATAAAGTTAGGTTTTCTTACACTGTGGAGTAAACTTGAGATGGAGCAGGTCTCGGAGAAGTCACTTTGAACACAGGGGCTTGTAAAATGTGTTGCAGTTGCTGTCCCTGCTGCTGGCCTGTGGGCAGGGCAAGCTTCGTGGCTTCATTAGTTGAAACATGTCTTCATCTTTTTATGAATCTTGCGTAGAATACAGTTGTCAGGTGAGACTCCTTATGGCAGCAGCTACTTTGAATTGTTTTAAGCCTTTAATTTCTACTCCAGATTCCTGAGCAGGCAGGAGTGGGGCTTTTGCTGCTGGAACAGCTTGCTGTGTAACTAGCTTGTGTCAGTGGTGTAGGAGCCAGCCTGGGCGGGCCGCGGGATGGACTTGGGAAGCAAAACTGAGACTTGAGGCTCTAGAGAAGTGGTTCATGTGGAGCTTCCCTACAAGTTACAGTTGCACAGCGCAGGCCTGGAGAGCAGCGTTGCTTGAAGTCCTTGCACCGTGCAATCTAGCTGTGCTGTCCTGACGTCGGAAGTAAGCGTGGTTAGAGCCGCTCCAGGAAAAATAAACATTGCTGCTCATCAGCAGTAAGTCACTGGCTTCAGGACGGCTGAAGAGCTCGTGCGTTTTTTCAGCACCCCTCTCTAGGTGGTTTGGGAGCTTCATCAGTGGTTCCGGTGGTAGGCACCAGCCGTGTACAGGTACCAGTACCTGCGGAAGAGTTCAGGAGGCCAGCGTGTTGTAACGAGCATAACCCTTACTTGCAGGGGCCACAGACAGAGATGTAATGAACTGCAATTAAATACAGTAACTACTGTGGCTACAGTTATTTGCAAGTTACTTGTAGAAGAAGCAAATGATACTGCTCCAGTGCAGACTGTTAATTCTGCTTATATTCTGTTGCTGAAAGAATGAAGAAAAAGTATCCATTGGAGTTGCTGAAGGTTGTTTTTTTTTTTCTCCAAATGACTTGGACTGAAAATGTGTTCTGCTTTTCTTTCTTCCGTCACATATGGACTGGTTCTTAACCCCTTAACGTGAAGATAGAGTTGTTAGCATGGAATTGCTGCCGAGGCGTTAGCATGGCAAAACAAAAATGGCTTATAACATTTAGAGAAAATTTTCCTTTTGCTTTGAATTTCATACTGAGCTTAGGATGCTCTCACATCAAAAGATCAGCTTTGAAAAATCTAGCAGGAAAATTTACGTGTGTGTTTTAATTTATCTAAATGTCATGTTTGATTTAGATGCTGATACTAGTGAAGATTCCTCTCCCCCACTGCCAGAACGAACACCAGAATCATTTGTACTAGCAAGTGAACAGAGTGAGTTTTTGACATTCTGTGATAATTGGGGATAAAATGTGAAATGCATTTCAGTATTGTATTTGAATGCCCCTGCCTTTTGGTTAAAGTCTTGGAGCAAATTGTCAAATGGAATGAAATCTGGCATGCATAATGGTTTACTTTGAGGTTTCACTTCCACAAGCCCTTGCACACAGTCAAATTATTTCTCATTTTCTGGCTAGGCATGTTGTTACATGATATTTAAGTATATTGGAGACTTCAGTATTGATGTTAGCAGAGCTGGTTTGCAATCTGAAGGGTATGGGAATGAGAGGCAGTGGGGAAATATGATAGGGGATTCCCCAGCTACTTTAGGGAGCTTCTTACTGCTCCCAGGTAGGGAATGGGAAAGCACATGCGCAGTGCTTATCCGATTCTCCTTTCCTGGGCAAAGGAAAGATGATGCCGTTTCATACTGCACTGCATCTAGTGAACAAGCCCTGTTTATTTAAGTTTAACATAGTTCACTCTTTGCCTATTTCAAAAGGGCAACTAAAGACAAAACTGACCCTTACAAATGATGTGCTTTTATCTTCTTATTTCATTCATCAAGCCAGTAATGGCAGAATTAGAAAAAAGATTAATTGAAATGAAATTATAAATTAGGTTGATGTTTGGTATCTTTCAAAAAAAACAAACTACTAGTGTGGTGTAGTTATTTACTGTGGCTTTTGTGTAGTGTCTCTTTATGAAACTTTCAAAATTTTTTGCCTGAAGTAGTTAACATAGATATTTTCAGCATAAAGACATGTAAATATGTCACTTGAGCATCATAAGCATAGGTAGTTCAGAGTCCATGTGGTCCTTTCTCTGGATATTATGGACTTGGGTCTTTACTGTGAGAACACAAGAGATAAAGCTTTTTTTGTCCTTAAAAAAAGAAAAAATCTCTTTGGGACTGGAATCACTGAAACCACTTCAGTTTTGATTGTGGTTTTGAATGGTGTTGGTAAAGGACAGGTATGGCTGTCCTGACTTGTGTGTTTTCTTCACTTAGTGTGTCCTTTTCAGATCTACTGTTATTGCACAGCTGGTGTTACAAAACTTTAAAAATATTATTGAAAAAGAAGCTAATTCTCCTGCTGGTTAGGAACCCCCAGATGAAGGAAATGAACGTCCACAGTGCAAACACTGCAGTGTTGTGTTTTGAATTATGTTGTGGAGTCTTCCCTTATCTTGAAAGCTCTTTATGGAAAGAGAGATGTGTGTTTATTTAAGCATTTAATTTAAACAAAGGTGCTTTATAGCACTGTTCTAATGCTGCATGATGGAGAGAGCTCAAGTATGTTGAGTGTGGTTTCATTTTTCCTAGGCACACCCTTGCCGAAGCCAGTTATGATTGCACAGTCTGAGTGGAGCATATTACGTGATCAGCATCTCCCTGAACAAACAGGCTCTGCAGTAAGTACAGGAGAAAAGTCTGTACTAATCGGTCATGTCTAGTTCGGTTGGGAGCTACAGCAAAAAGCAAAATACATACTTGTGAAAGGTTACAGCTGCTGATCATCTACAGCTAGCCAGTTCTTCCTCTGCCTGAGCTGCTGAACTGATGCATTAAGAGCATTTTTGGTTTTTTTTCAGCTAAACTATCTGGTTTTCTAAGTTCAGAAATACTTTTAAAAGTCATGCTTGATATACCTTAAATTATAGCTCTAAGAGTGTCGATAAGCTGCTTCTTATAGAGCTTGCTGTCTGCCCTGAACTGATCATGGGCTAATTCAAGCTGGAGGAGAACTGCAGTCCCTACTCTAACCTGCTGCGTGGAGCAGGGACTCGGACCAGGCTGCTTAGGGCTTTAGCAAGCTAGGTCTTGAAAACCTCCAGAGCTGGAGACTTCATATCCTCTGTGGGAAACCTGTTTCACTGCCTGATGAAGTTTTTCTGTATATCCATATTTATTTTAAACAAACCTTTCTCTCCCCATCAGATTTCACTTTTCATGCCAGGCTGCTCGTTGCTCAAAGTCATCCAGTGTAAACAGCTGGCAAAACATCCAAAGCATGGAAATCCTCTTCACATCCATGCCTTTCTTCATGCACCCCCAACACACTTTACAGCCACCTTCACACACTGCTTAAAAATTCCATAAAATAAAAAAATAGATGTGATTTTTCAGGGACTGTAAATTTAGTATCAGAACTAAACTACCTAATTTTGCAAAGAATATGTGACAATTTTAACTTTTTATTAAATATAAAGTAAGGTTCTGATAGTAAATTCTTTAACTATAGCATTTTTTGGTCCGTGTTATAGCAAGTCAGAAGTGTAGGAGCAAGTAAATGTTTTCACAGTTCATGTATATTTTGTGAAGATGTTTTTATCATTGTAAATTTATGGTGTGCTTGTAGTATTTTTGACGCATTTCATAGAATTATTTTAAACATTTCTCCTTAACAGGGTTTGAAACCAACTTCACCTGTACTACCTGGTAAGTGATGGAAAAGATTTTTTTGTGTTTTTTATAATACGAAAACGATTGTTTTTTCCACTGTCCAGTAACCCCATACGGGTGGGAAGTTCAAGCAACCTAATCATTTGAGCTGATGAAGTGTTTTGGGAGTATTTTTATTAGAAGATTAAAAACTACCAGGGAGAAATTTTTCTCCTGGAAATTTGCAAAAATTTCATGATCTAACCTTGAAATAAATATATATATATAATTACTTTGAACGCTACTTCCAACCCACAGTGCTTTAGTTTCATTGGTAAAGCTCTAAAAATTACGGTAGTCTTGCAACAAGTGCATCTCTTGCTTAAAATACATTTTTCCTACTGGACAAAAATTTGTCTGAACTTGGCTTTTGCTCTGAAGATATTGAAATAAATTGTCAAAACACTGGCATTTCTGAGAAGGCCTTCTGTTTCTAAAGCTTCTGAGGTTTTCTGAGGAGGCAAGTTAGAAGTCTAATTTTAAAATTGAGGTTACACTTTGGGTATGCTAAAATAATGAAAACCAAAAATACTGAATTAAAATGCATATTATAATAATATTTTTTCAGCTTAATTAGAACCATCCCAGGTTATTGCAACTGAAATTGTAAAAGTTGGTGAATTAATTTCTTTCATTTCATAAAGCCAGGAGAAAACCTGAAGTGAGTTCAGTGGTGCAGAGGGGGGGGGGTGTGTGTGTGTGTGTATATGTATATGTATGTATGCTGCATATTTACCAAAGTCTTTAATTTTTGCTCTTCTGAAAGGGCTTCAGTAAGAAGTGTAGTCTCTCAGCTGAGGTTGCTGGCAGCAACCAGCTTCTGCTGCAAGCTTACGTCTGCCATGTATCTTCTGTGTATTCTTGAATGGGCGTGTACAGTCCGTTTGGGGCTGCATGTTAAATACCTCGTGCATTTTTTACAATGAGTTAGTTTTCAGAGGTGTTACAGATTTGCTAATAGGGTGATTATACAAGTAATGCAACATAGTTAATTATCACATCTTTTTAAGCACCTTTAGTTTAGAATGAGTGTGAACAGATGCATTTATATTGATGTATTAAACAGTATGGTGAACATTTGCTATAAATAGGTGCTGCACGGGATTTTAAATATCCATACCAACTTTAAAAAAAAATGATATTCCGTATTTGGCAAATAGGAATGTGTCACTGTCATAGAACATCTGCTTCAAAAAAATTCTGAAGTATATTTTATAAGAAATGAGACATTGGCTTTTAAATATTGGGGTTTTTTTAAAGATATTTGATGCAAGTCATGTTCTGGACTGCGGTGTACTTAAAAATAGCATTCACCCAGCGGTGACTAAAGGAGTGTTACAGTGAGGGAGGGGTGTGTGTTTTCCAGGTCGTCCTGAAAGAAGCAACAAAACACCAACGGACGCTTTACCTCAGATCTCTTTTTCTGGTTCCACTGATACAAGAGGTCAAATTTCAGAATTTCCTGCGGAAGTAACAGATATTGGTAATTACCATTCATTCAAACCATAATCACTAGGTAATTTAAACAGAAGTTGCATTAACGGTACAGGCTTGGGTAGCTGCTGCTACTGTTGCCCTCCAGCTTGCTGAGGTGTAGAACCCGGCCAAATACACTGGCCCACTCTCTTCAGCATCGCCGGAAGAGGTTTTTCCCAGAATGAGCGATTCGGTAATTCTTCATTTTTTTTAGAGTGCCTGAAATACAGAATTAGTCAAGTGGGATCTAATTTCTGTAGAGCACTGAAAGCTTTCAGAAATAATACCCCAGAACTGCTTTGGTGCACCGAGAAGGAAGAAAATCAATAAATGATGACAAAGGCTGTAATACTGTATTTACTCAGAAGTACTTTCCAAGTGAGGTGTTTGAATGGTGAACTACAATGATATACAAGTTCTTTATGTTTGTTTTTCCTGTGGCCGTAGTGCCTTTAGAACTCCTCATACTGCAGAGTCGGTTTCTAGCCCTGAGAATAAACCTCTTCCGTAAGAGCTGGAGCATATCTTGGTGTTCCTTCTCACTGCTGCCAACGCTTGTGAGACTGCGTTGTCCGAGGGGACGGAAGTATTAAATGCGTCTCTTTCCTTAGGTTTTGGTAACCGCTGTGGAAAGCCCAGAGGACCAAGAGAGCCACCTTCAGAATGGACATGATCCAAGAACCAATGGACATGCTGTCAATAAATTATACTGGAAAACTCAAGTGCCACTGGGAACTAGAAAAATAGTATTCCACTTCTTTGGGGGGCAACTAACACAGAGCAGTGTAGAGCTAACGACGGAATGGTACACTCCTGCAGTACATCCCACACAAGACCTGAGACATCGTTCACAACAGTGGAGTCCAGTATTACAGCGTAACTTTTTGCTGGGGCCATCTACCTGCCTTATTACACTTAGGAGAAAGTATTACATATGATTTATTTTGTAACTTCAAGTATTATTGCCTTAATGTCTTTTAACCCTGTTACACGCTGCTTGTAGACATATGTTAATATAGTAATACTTTTGACAGATTGTGTTTATGGACTACTTTTTGCTAACGTTTGATTACCATGTATGCATTATTTTGTATATGTACAGGGCAAGGCAGTATATAATTTGATAAACTTGCAATCATAAAATATTAACAGAAGATGTAAGAAATCTCTGCATGATCTAAATTTTTGTGTAGCTTATTTGTAAATTATTTGCCCTGAAGTTTTAGAAAATAGTTTCTGGGGTTTTTTACAAAAATTGCTGGACACACAGCCAGAATTGCAGGTTAGCAGAGATAAAGATTGTAATACATTTTGTAAATTGTAAGCAAAAGGTTATTTTTATATTATATACTGTTTAATTGTCAGACCTAATTTGTTCTGGTTTTCATCTAGTCATGGAGGTTCAGTAAGTGCCTTGGAACAGCATTGAATTCTCTTAGCCTGTGTATGTTACTTCAGTGTTTTGAGTTCATCTGGAATTAGATTATCAAAAATATTTGTACCTTTCTAGTATATTTGACCTGCCAGTAAAAGAGAAACCATTCTACATAATCAACACTCCTTAGTTTTCATTTTAGTGTTTCATCAGTTGCAATCTTTAGAAAATTCGTCTCTATCAACTTTCTGTATAATAGAGCTTTACAGTTTTAATATGATGTGTTTCTAATTTCAGAAAACCAGAACATGCTGGTAAAAGGACTGTTGAAATACCACTGTCGTCTCTGACAAATGGTAAACACCATTTCTGTTGTTCAGCGACTGTGTATGTGAGACAGCAACTTGTATGAAGGTTCACGTAGAGCCCTTGCAGCTACACTGTATCTTGGCAATATATGATGTCAAGAGTTAATCCTTATAAGGATTCCTTACTTAAACTTTTCTGTAATACAATCTTTAAATTAAAGACAGTCAAAATCTTACAATGGGTGTTTTTACTCTTAGGAAAAAACCCTGTCTTCATAAGCAAACAAAAACAGAGTGAAGGGTGGCGGTCTGGCTTAGCTCGTAGATCTCGTACTGGAACAAAACAGTGACCCTCGGGACCTTGCTTCTAGTGACTACTCTAACAGTTCTGGCTAGCAGTAATGCCGGGGAAGAAGAATGTTTGGAGGGAAAACGTTTCTTTTAGGCAGTGAAACTATCTATTAATCCAAACTTTAGGTATGGAAACATTACACCTAATTTACTACTTGTACCTTTAGGGCCTCTGCTAGAGCGTGCTACTGCCCGGATAGCAGCCCTCCTATCATCTCCAGAAGGTCCGTAACCGGCAACCGCTATCTGACCGTGGGCTGATCACTGGGCCAGTGGTGCATGACAGACTGCCTGGCTGGGGAGCTCGTCAGAGCACTGTGTGCACTAGAAATATGTAGCTTAACTTCCCATGGATATAGTTTTGCAATTATGCATTTAAGAATAAATAATTGAATGATGTATACCATTTGGGATAACCCATATCAGCTAGATTCCTGCTTTGTAAACTGCTTGGGCAGCTGGAATGTCTTGCAGTTGGCAGAGTAAAGTTGGCCTGACCTTCGTTCCCCTTCCCCGGCCCGGCAGATGATTAGCTCAGACTTTCACTCTCGGGGACCTCCTGCGGTTTTATGGTGCGCGGTGGGCTGCTGCCGGACAGTCCAAATCAGGGAAACTTTTGGAAACAACTGCTAAATAAGAAAATTCCCAAGTATGTTTTGGATGCACTATTTAAGGATTGTTTCTGTATTTCTCTACCAGGAAAATATAAAACAGTGCAGATTGTAGATTTTCTGCTTTCCGCGTTTGAATTTCACTTGGAGCACAGGCTGACAAAAATCTGCGTGCTATATACAGGCAATCTGGTAATATTTAATTAAAGTACATCCAGGTTCATGTGTTTTCCCTTAGATTTGCGTGGGTTTGGATAGTGTTCTAGACAGAGTTCATCACAGAAAGTTCTCGGCCTTTCTTTGCTTCAGCGACAGGAACTGCAGTTGTGCTGCAGGGATTTCTGTATCCTTTGACAGACCCGTTTTACAACTCACAGTTGCCTGCTTATGTTCATCTGCGCTTTGTATTTTTCACCAATTTTATTTCAGGTAAACTGACAGTTTGAAGTCACTGACAGCCTGACAGCTCCCCAGCGTCGTTACTTTCTGTGTCCGCACTTGGGGGTGGTGCAGACATCGGTGCCAGCTGGGTGCTGCGTGCTGGAGAGTTTCAGATAGTGACTTCGAAATGTTACCCAGTCTACCAGCTTCTGCAGAAACCAAGACCTTACTGTGCTGTGGTTTACTTGAAACTAACTCTAAAGGGATTTAGAATATTACATCAGTGGCCAGCAGGTGGAGGGAGGGGATTCTGCCCCTTTACTCGGCTCTGGTGAGACCTCACCTGGAGTGCTGCGTCCAGCTCTGGAGCCCCCAACATAAGCAGGACGTGGATGTGTTGGAGCGGGTCCAGAGGAGGGCCACACAGATGATCAGAGGGCTGGAGTACCTCTCCTGCAAGGACAGGCTGAGGGAGTTGGGGCTGTTCACCCTGGAGAAGAGAAGGCTCCGGGGTGACCTTAGAGCAGCCTTCCAGTACCTGAAGGGGGCCTACAGGAAGGATGGAGAGGGGCTTTTCACAAGGGGGTGTAGTGATAGGACAAGGGGGAACGGCTGTAAACTCAAAGAGGGCAGATTTAGATTACATATTAGGAAGAAATTCTTTACTCTGGAGGTGGTGAGGCACTGGCACAGGTTGCCCAGAGAAGCTGTGGATGCCCCCTCCCTGGAAGTGTTCAAGGCCAGGTTGGATGGAGCTCTGAGCAGCCTGGTCTGGTGGAAGATGTCCCTGCTCATGGCTGGGGGTTGGAACCAGATGACCTTTCAAGTCCCTTCCAACCCTTACCATTCTGTGATTCTATGATTTGCAGATAAACAGTGAATGCAGACCTAGACCAAGTCACTTAATATATAATTTGGATTCAATCATGGAATAGTTTTTCCTTCCATTTAGCTCCAGTCTCCCACGCTATTTTTTCCGAAAGCGGTCTTCAGCTTCAGTCTCTGAAGTGCAGCCTTTGAGGCATGCAGTTGGCTTGGTCACTGTAGCAAAGAACCAGTAACGCTGCTCAGCCCAGCTGTTCTTATTGACAACCACTGCACTGGCTTGTTTGTTCCTTCAGTATTTTTTTTATATTCCATTTATTAAATTGTCTAAATGTATTAGTATTGAACAAATCATGCAGTAAATTATCACATGGAGAGAAGAATGAGTTCTCTGTGGTTTAGAAATATAAATGTTCAAGTCTCAGAAGAAAGCTGACCTCTGCTAATATCCTTGCTCATCTCTTCTGCAGCATATTTTAGCTTTTGTGTTGATTTGGTGGGTAGCTTTCTACTTCTTAGTGATTAAAGCATTACTTTAGTGTTTTTATTTCTTATTTATCTGTTAGGAAAGCCTGCTGCATTTACATGTCATTTTCCTTCAAGAAATTTCGAACTTGGAAACTGTGCAGAACAATGAAAAATCTCAAAGAATTGTCTCTGGCTTTTTGTATATTGAAGTCTTGGATGGGGTTTCTTTGGAGACAGATTTCTAAAAGAAGGAGGGCAGATCAGGTGCAACACGGTGACTGGGCAGCGCGGTAGCCCCATGCTGCCGGAGTAGTTGCTTTTGTCTCGAAAACAGAGTCTTCTGATGATTGAACACTTAAATATTTGCATTTGAGGATTAAACTGTGCGTTTCGGGCTGCAATTCCCACTGTGCCACGCAGCGCTTGCTATGAAGTGGTGACTTACGCTTCAATGCACAGTAAGTACAGATTGCGCGCTTCTGATGGAGTCACGTTACCACTGCTGGTTTATTTTAAGGTCGCTGAACACCGTAACGTACCTCACCTATTTCACTGTGCTTTTCGTGTGTCTGTGGGCAACAAGTGGCCACCCTTGTGTTCTGTGGTGGGCCTGGGAGGAGAGCTGTGCAGCAATTAAAGCCACTTCATCGAAGCCAAGCGGGGGCGTTGGGCTGCAGAGGAAGAGCTGGGCAATGACTGTATCTTAGGGCGTCTGCTCTTCAGCCCCACCGGAGGATTGAGGAGGTCAGATGGTGGCAAGGAGGGTGGTTGAGAGGTTGGTTGTAAGGCAGGGCTGAGCTCAGGGAAGCTCTGTGTGGCCTGGACACTTCTGAGATTCTTTGGCCGAGTGCCAGGTGGGCCACCCACCACCTAGCTGTAGCCATTCCTAGTTTAATCAGCTCCTGATTAATGTTCTGCTGAATGTAAGCTGGTTAAGATGTTCTGATGACAATCGGTGAAAACAATTACGATTGTTGAAGCAAGGGAAATAACCTGGTAAGAAGTGAAGATCAAGAGTGGCATCCAGGGAGAAAACAATATAAAAGTTGCTTTTTCATTGTGACTAATTGCAATCTGAAAATATTCTTTCTACTGCTCGATCGCAGAAGAAGCGAGAGCTAAGCCGTAGGCTTTCTGGCTGGAGGGAGGGAATGGTTTGTCGGTGTTTGTCGGTGATCAGCCTTGCACCGCACAGAGCTCACTGCAACACCCCGTGCTTCTCCCAGTGTGCTTTGGCAGTTCAGCTGAGTTAAGAAAAGCTTGCAAACGCTGGCAAGGCTGTCTGAAGGTAGAATGACCCAGACAGAAAGCCTTTTGTGTTATTTTTGTCTGTGCTGATTTGTGCTTACAGTGGGGGAATACAAGAATAAAGAACTTTGAAAATGTAATTAGCGTTCAGTAACTGACTTGCCGCTTTCGGAGCGCTGGAGGGGAAGGGCTGACCTGTTGCCAGGGCAGCCGGAGCCGTAGGAGGGGTGGAGAAGGACGAAGAGTGACTCTGAGGTGTGGTCGGAGGAGCTGGGTGGCACCTCTGAGCGGGAAGGACAGAAAGCCAGGGCTGCTGCCTTGGCGTGTGTTCACGAGGGAACAGGGGCTACGATGATCAGTTTTAACCTTACAAAAAAAAAAAAACACCACCCAGTTTGAATGAGTCACAGTAATTAGTTATGAATACAAGCTGGCTTTATAATACAGCAAATTACTTGAAATTGTTGAACTCGGGTTTTAACAGAGGATATTTCCATGGTGAACATCACCCTGAGGCAGAGCAGTGTCTTCTAGGCAATAATAAATGCACAGCTGGAACTGGGTTTTGTTGCAGTCAGACTGAATTTGTCTGACTGGTTGAGTAACTGTGTGTTGATATATGTGGCTGAAAGTATTCTCCTCCTTCTCTCCATAAACAGGAACGTTTGCAGGTCAACAGACTGACGTGGCAGCAGTCATACTTCTTAATGACACCCTGCCTGCCTGACTAGTGACCTGATGTCCTCACCCTGCGAACGGGAGCTTGCCCGGCGGTCCCTGCGGTCCTGCCCAGCGGGCGGAGGTGGCCGCTGGTGGCCGGGCTGGGTGGTTGGTGGCCCACCTCCCACCCCTGATCCTCCCACCTTCTGTCTTGACTCAGTGTTTTCTTCTAATTCACTTGTTTTCCAACTACTGCGAGAGCAGCACCTTTTTGCTAAGAGTTGCCTTGATTTTAGTTGTTGGGTGTTTTGCTGTGCCAAATATTATTTTGACTAAACCCTGCATCTGCGTTTGTGTGGTTTATTCCTTTTAGCCATCTTGGCACTGTCTCTGTAGTAACTCTGAGGTCAGGAACTCTTATTTAGGCAGATGTAATACCTGTTGTGATGGGTGAGCATGGACCAAATTCAAATGTGCAAGTGCTTGCTTCTGCTCAAATCTTGCTTTGCAGACTTTGCCGTAAGCAAACAGCCCCGCAGGGGATCCTTCCTTCCGCTGGCCTCACAGGCTAGACCACGAGGTATGGGAACATGACTCGGGCTTCTTGGGGATCGATGTTTAGGTCGTGGTGAGAATATAGTGTATTTTGTGCATAATATCAAGTCAGAGAAATACTATGGAACAAGCTGAATAGAAGAATGCCACTCTGTATCCTAAGAGCATTTATTTTATGAACATTTTTCCCCAACCATTATTTTTCACCTATGCAGCTCTAAACTGCAGAGAGCCGAGAGAGCCTGCTTCTAAACAAAGTTTAAGTACAAAGTGTAAATACCTAAAATGATTGTGCAGTGGCTTTTTTCTTATCTTCGTGTTTTTCCAGGGCATCAGATTACCTAAACATTCGTTTCTTTAGCCTTGCAGGATCTTGCGGGCCAAGGAATTGCATATGAATCCAAGATAGGAAGGCTGCTGATCAATGCGTATCTTCCCAAAGCAACTGGGTTTTTGTGTCAGCGTGCTTCTCTTCTGGCTGGGACGTGAATGTGGGCGGATTTAACTTTGGTGAAGTTATAGTCTGCTGTTTCTTATCTCCCATGTGACATCAAGCACGTCTGGCAAAACAGTTTCTCTGGTTTTGCGGCACTGGAGAGCAGTTCCTCTGCGCTGACTGGTCGAATGCAGCAGTGGGCAGCAAGGCCAAGTGCGAGCCGGGGACGACAGCGGAGGAGTGTCGGATGTTTGGGAACCGGCAGTCTTGCAGTAGGGAAGAGAGGTGTATTTAAGTAAATTTACTTTAGCAATGACAAGAGAATTATTTGGCATTTGGGTGAGGAATACGCTTTCAGTCCAGACTTGGCACTTGTGAACTGAGAGTGTGACTCTTCCTCCCAGGGATGGCACCCTGCCTTGGCCAGCAAAGGGCTGCTGGGCTCACCGCTTCGAGGAAAACTGCTTTTTGGCTGCTGCGTTGGTGGCCACGCTGGCTTTAAGTGTCCCTAAACCCCTGCGCAAGTCAGTTGTTAATTTGCTTGGGCTGAGGTAGCTTTTGTGCTAATCACTCCTTAGGATATCTTCTCTCTAAAAATTTGTCCCTCAGTTACATGCCTGTTCTTTATAGTTGCCCTTCCCATACAGGGCCTAGAAAGCGTGCAAGGTGCTTGCGGATGGTGTTGATTCCTCCTTGGGTTATGAGGCTGCACTAAAGCCTCTGGCAGGCTTCTAACCAGGCCCCACTGCGCTGGAAGCTGTACAAAGCACGAAGGACCTGGGTTCCCCCGCCCCGAGTCACAGGCAGGAGTGCAAGGGCCAGGTGATGGCACTCAGGGTAGGAAATAGAAACAACACATGCGATCTAAACAAGATTGTGTTGTATCTCAGCCACAGAAAGTTCTTAGAGGAGGAACATAAACAGTGAAATGGCTTTGGAAGGACTGAAGGAAACTTGCAAGCTTGAGGGGCAGCATGGAAGAAATTATAAGGCTGACCTTAAAACTGTGAGAGGACCACGAGGGCTGGTGTAACAGGTCAGTCATGCAGAAGTTGATCTCTTAGAAGAGCATGAAGGGCAAAAGTAAGGGTGTGGAGAACACTGAAGCTGAAAACAAGTAGTTGTGTTAAGTGTGACGGAAAACAGCAGAGCAAGAGGTAAGATGAAGATAAATGATGCACTTAGCAAAAGTCTGGAGGGCAGCTGTTCTCTCACGGATATAAGCAAGACATTTTATTTGTGAAGGTGAAATGAGATGTGAGATGGACAAGAACACTGGGAAGATAAGATCTTACATGTTCAGCAGGAAAGACTTGCAAGATCTGACTAGTCTAAATCAGGGCACCTGGCGAGAAGTCCAGGTGGAAGGGAATAGGCATCAGTGATGGCTGGGATGGTGGCAGCAAGCACAACCATGAGAAAAGTGGGTAAAGAAGGAAAACAGAGGAAAGAAGGTCTGATGAAGCCAAACGGAGCTTCAGCTGATGGCTGGGTGACTACACAAATAGAGAAAAGAATTCGTGTAACATCTTTGTGCAGGAGGAGACAAATCTGGATTGTAAGAGCACACCTATGTGATATAAGGATTTGTTAGGGACTACTCAGAGTGCTTGTGCTGCTAGAAGGCTTGGGGGAGGACTCTCCTGAAGTACACCGAAAGGGTTAAAAAGATAGGAAAGAAGTCAGAAAAAGCATGAGCCATGGGACAAAGACTTTTCAGGACAGTGTGAAAAGGAAAAGGATCCTGCATTTGATGTGTCTGAAATCAAAAAGCCTTTGGAAACTGGTTTGAGAAGGAAGCCAGGTTGGACGTGGTCCAAAAGGAAATTTGAGGAGACTAACGCAAGAAGTAAGCATGGAGGTGAAAATGAAAACAAATACTGAATGTTTTGAGAGTCAAAAAGCTCAAGCATTACATTCACCCATGTGCACAAGACCACACCAAGACTAAAAAGTGCACTGTGAGCGAAAAGAGCTTTAAAGGGAAGAGCGAAAGACAGCAGCAAGACAGAGATCAAGGTTAAGATGGAGTTGAGGGCAAGCAGAAAAACTTGAGAGGAAAAGCCAAAAAATGCATGCACTCAATGGTAGAAAGGTGGGAAGTGAAAGAGGTAAATCAGTGGGAGAAAATGGTGCAGTTAGAGGTTCCCTGCAGTTAAGGGAAGGCAGAAGTCGAGAACTTGCAGATCTGAATCAGGTACTTCAGCTTCTACAACGGGACCCCTCACCTGTCATTATTGTTTCTGTGTAAAGCTCACTTCCACGTTATCCCTTAAAGCTGTGCATCTGAAGGTTTAAGACACTTGGTGAAACGTTTACCTCCCTGTCCTTGAGGCTGAACAGACGTATAGACCTGCAGTGGAACTCTCCCAAACCTAGATGAAGAAAAATCCCTTGGCTCGATGCCTCTTCCCCCCCATTGCCAGCTGAGCTACCAAACGCGACTGAGTTTGCCCTTGTCTGGGGTGTTAACATTGCGATTCGCGTAGGGAAGCTCTGGCTCACTCTTTGTCAAAGGCTTATCGTTGTCTTTGCTGTCAACAGCACGCAAACAAAGTGCCATTTTGTATACATACTCATGGCAGCCGTTGGCTCTCTTGGCGCATATCGAGCTGGAGAACAACATTGACCTGGCTGGCTGAAATGAAGGGTGACGTGAATCAGAGCGGACGAACAGGACGTGACATTGATGTGTACAGTCACAAAGACAAGATTTACTATTTGAGGGCTTTTTGTAGCAGCAAAAGTTCAAACCACTTTAAAGTTATTTAAATTGATAAAGCATCAGCTAAACCTTTCTAATAGGCTGTATAAAAACACATTCCCTCTATTGTCGGGTTCTCTGCAGGTACAGGCTGGAAACAGGGCATAGCTTTTCTCAAAATCGGGTGTGAAGCGCTGTCAGGGTTCCACTTTGTTAGCAGAGTTGTAGTTCAGTCTGAAAGTCTTAGAAGCTGCGTTTGACATTAGATGTGTGCTGGTCTGACATGCACATGTTCTGCAGAATCACTCGTGCTCCCGATGCAGCTGCATTCTAACGGATGGCCATGTCCTCTGTGCCAAGCTGCAAACGTAGCCTCACTCGGCTGCAGGTTCTGGGGTGCTGTTTCTTTTGATTTGGAGCCTTTTCTTGCTTTCCAAGTATCTTACTACCTCCAAGTGTGAAAAGCAACGCTAACGAGGCCATGACAAACTCTACTGCTAGGGGCTTTATTGCTGCCGCTGTGGCCAGAGGTGAGATTTGGCAGTGACAGCTCAGATGCAGTTGGACAATCCGAATGTGTGTGAGTGTGCTCGGGGTGCGGGCTGAGTCCTGGGAGCCAGCCAGGCTGGTACGGCCCCAGGCACCGTGCAGGCCCCGCTGCCTGCCTGCTCAGCTGCGGTTTGCCCGCAGCGTTCTGGAGCTCCGAACTACAAAGCTCTCACCTGCAGCGTAACCCTGGCACACTGCAGGCAGAGAGAGAAAACGGAGCAAGAGAGGGCTGGACTAGAGAAAGACTAGAAACGAGAATCACCTTGAGAAGGGGAGTTTGGGGAGGAAGGAGGAGTGAAGGACTTTAGACAATGCCGGCTTCATGTAACTGAGCATATAGACAAGCATATGCGGTTGCTTGCAACTACGACTTTGAGAGTTTTCTCAGTGATTGAGGTAGAAGTAACATCTCAGCAGTATAAACAAGTTGCAATTACTGCAGCGCTTCATGGAAGAAGGGCCTTTCACATGATCTCAAAATGCTCTTCAACTCTGAGGAGCTGAAACAGCCTCCATGGAAGGTTACGCTGTGTGGCCTAAAAAGCAGGGCTAAATGCAAAGAATGCATTAAACTAGGACACAGCGTAGCCAGGGCAAGCCAGTGCAACGCACCGCCTGGCCTCCTGGAACCCTCAGCGTGTTATAGAAAGTCTGCAAAGCGGCTAGTAACAGTAACATCCAGTAACAGCCAGGTGCTCTCAAACATGACATTTTCTGACCTTTTCAATGTACACACTTAAAACATGGGTTTGTTGAGTGTTGGGCCATCAACTAGAGCTAGAAAATAGTGTTTTGTGTGCTGCAATACTGCGGTATCCCCAAATCACCCTCAAGATCCTTACCAAATGCCCAACTTCATCATCTCTAAGACTGTACGTTGCAAAAGCTTAGTATTCACAGTCTTAAACCAGTGAGTAGGCAGAATCTTGTTTGCCTGCGTGCTCAGATCTCACAGTCTGAACTTCTGCGGTAAATGGTCTTTCCTTGAAGGGATTTAGCTGAAAACATCTTCTGTTTTGATCTATTAAGTTGTTGTTGCTGTAACAGTTTGATTTCTTTAAGTACTTGACTCTTGCCTCTGAAAATGCAGCGGATCTGTATGAAGAACTTACTGTGGTGAAGCCAAGGCAAGAAATTAGTTTTGCATTTTGGCTTAAACCCTGCTGTTACGTGAGTAACTTAGGCCTGCAAACAGCTGAAGTGAGGTCAATGAGACTATTCATCTGCAGAGCTAAGCGTGCGTGTAAATGTTTGCTGTTCTGGGGCTCCCGTAAGGAGAGTGGTTAGCTCTGGCTCCGGCAGGGCAACTGAGCTCCACGGGTTTCAGCTGGTGAAGTGGCAGTTGTCTTTCACATCTACAGTTCCCACTTTGATCCACAGAGTTCCAGTCCTTAGTGTAAAAGATCACAGGCGCATAAGAAAGTTGATCTGTTCGGTAGGTAGGGCCAAAATCCCAAGGACAGCTTGACAGTCGAGTCAAATGAAGAGCTGGACATGGTTCAAAGAGGATCCAATTGTTAAAATGTGGAGTATCAAAGAACGTGCTGAGCTTTTCTGCTGACTGCCTCTGCTCACTCTTCACCAGATGATGTCTGCTGTGCGCTTCCATCCTGGTACATGCTCCACCTGCTACCCCTCTGGCCCTAATGTCAAAAAGACAAAAAAAAAAAAAAAAAAAAAAAAAAAA